>JAEEGL011693010.1_pt1 | contig 70006 bp, 48 predicted proteins | sample 9134231 | NCBI WGS metagenome assembly JAEEGL01 (sample SAMN16246548, study PRJNA631951) | gut metagenome | biome: gut microbiome; feature: rumen; material: fiber-attached | host: Bos | place: Iran: Karaj | collected 2018-10
TAATAGTATCACATAAATCTCCTTATCATTATAGTTTTGCAAATTTAATAATAAGATTTTTTTATGTGATATGGAAGAGGTCTTGTGCCTCTTCCTTTTATTTTTTTGATTTTTCTTGCCAACTAATATTTTACTCTAAGACATAGTCATCAACTAAAAGGTTTCCTAGTTTTTTTTACGGTTAAAAAATTCGCTATACAAGGATATCAACCTTGTATAGCGAATCATTTTTTATTATAAATCTCCCGGTTTGGCAACTGAACTACCCCAATCAAAATCAACATATATGTAATTCTGATCTACAGGTTTTAATATATTATTATACAGATAATTATGTGACTCTGCATTTCCCATTTTCCTACCGTTTCTGTCAAGTAATCGTTGGCACGATTCCTATCACATAAAATATGATGGTGTTTAATTATTTGTATCTTCTGGCAAAATCTACTGCATCCTTTAAATCATCAGCATTTGGTCTGCCTTTGTGGAGTCCTTTAAATTCGCCTTTACAGTGGAATTCATTTTCGTCCATTGCGATACCCTTCTTATTTGCTTCGGCTTTTACTTTCTTATATGTAGAATTCAACATAGCAGCTGAACCAAAATTAACTATTTTTCCTACTAAGTCTTTATCAAGAGCTGCAATAAATGCTTTTACTTCAGGATCAATATTAAAGGCATAATATGAATTACCTAAGAACAAATAATCTACCTGTTCACTCAATCCCTCACTTATTGGCAAAGCTTCTACTCCAAGTTCTTTTGCAATCGCTTCCGCAAGTCTCTTAGTATTTCCTGTTTTTGTATAATATCTTACTGCATATTTCATAATTATTCTCCTTTTCCAGTAAATTTTCTTACCCCATCTTCACTTTGTTTAGAGGAGGGGACATCTACTTAATTATCTCTCATCCAATTGGAAATTGTCACATAACAAAAACCAACAATTAATAAAAATATAAGTAATATCATAATCCACCATACGCATCCCATAAAAGGTAATTCATGTGAAAAGCCAAAAGCCCCAACTTTACTTCCCCAATTCAAGAAGAAGTATGGATAATTGTTGCCATAACCGAAGTTCCATCCGCAAACATAACCTACACCTGAATACAGAGCATATAATAATGGTGGAATTATTACATATATCACGTTAGCTTTTTTTATTTTTGTAGTAGATGCAACAATAAAATAGTCCACAACAGACGCAATCGGTACAACAACATGGGTAAGAACGTTTTGTAGGTTCCAAGCATTTTCTCCAAGAGTTGGAGCCAGCACTACAACAAACACAACTCCTGTAAGCGTAATCGATACAGTACCAACCAATTTTATGACATACCATATAGAATTAATATCCATGTTGCCTAGGAGTAAAAGAAAACCTATCAAACTGATTAGTGCAATTATAATATTTGACTGTATCGTAAAATACATAAATACTGTTTTACCGCCCATAAATTCACTTCCTGCCTGTGCACTAATGTAAACACCTGCAATAGAAGCAATTATAACAAGAATCTTAAATGCGTAACTAATATTTTTTCTTGTATTGTTTATACTAATAGCAATTACACCTCCTTTGACAATAATATGCGAATACACAAATTATAGTATTTTTGTATTTTACTCAATTATATTGCGCTCAATTCATCATGTCAATCCCTATTCCATTACTATTTATCACATTCTGCCACTATTTATCACTGTTTATCACTATTTATCACTATTTATCATTTTTTATCTCTGTTTATCATACGTTCAAAATCAGACCACTTACAATAGGAAGATTCAAGAACGCTTAATCAACAAAGTTATTAATTCTTCAAAAAAAAATTTGACATCTAAAATTTAATTTGATACAATTTAATTGTACAAAATAGTTGTCGAGTATAATTTTGAATTTTAGGAGGAAAAGAAATGAATATTTATGATTTAACAGTTAAAACTAGAGATGGTGAAGATTTTGATTTAAGCTCATTAAAAGGAAAAGTTTCATTAGTAGTTAATACAGCAACAGGTTGTGGATTTACTCCACAGTATGAAGCTATCGAGAAACTTTATGAGAAATATCATGATCAGGGATTTGAAGTATTAGATTTTCCATGTAACCAGTTTGGTCATCAGGCACCTGGTAGCGACGATGAGATTCATTCATTCTGTACAGCAAAATACAACACACAGTTTGATCAGTTTGCAAAAATTGATGTTAACGGAGATACAGAAAGCCAGGTATTCACTATCTTAAAGGAACAGCAGCCTAAAGAAGAAATCAAAGGCTTAAAAAACAAAGCAGCTATGAAGGCTATTTCTAAAATTAGTACTACTTGCAAAAAACCCGGTGATATCGCTTGGAATTTTACAAAATTCCTTGTTGACAAAGACGGAAATGCAGTTAAGAGATATGACCCAACTTTTGACCCAAGTGAAATCGAGGAAGATTTAAAAGCACTTTTATAATAATACTGCCACCCTACCACTTGTATTATCGGCAGTAAATGATATTTTATTAATAGTATAAAGGAGGAAAAACTATGGCAATTTTAGAAGGAAATAAAAATAATTTTGAGGAACTTGTATTAAACAACAATGGTAAAGTACTTGTTGATTTCAACGCAGAATGGTGCGGTCCATGTAAAATGTTAAAGCCTATGCTTGACGAAGTTGCAGCTGATCGTGATGATGTGAGCATCGTATCTGTCAATATTGATGACGAGGATGAATTAAGCGCAAAGTACGGTATATCTTCTATCCCATGTCTTGTGTTATTCGAAAATGGTGCTGAGTCAAAAAGAAGCGTTGGATTAATTCCCAGAGATGAAATCGAGAATTTGATAGGAGGAAAATGATGTACGACATTATTATCGTTGGAGCAGGACCTGCCGGATTAACAGCTGCCATTTATGCAAGACGTGCCTCAAAAAAAGTATTAGTTTTAGAAGCCAAAAATTATGGTGGCCAAATTATCAATACTTTAGATATTGAAAACTATCCTGTTGAAGCGCATATTTCAGGTTTTGAATTTGCTACCAAACTTTATGAGCAGGCCAAAAATTTAGGTGCAGAAATTGTCTTTGAAAAAGTTACAGAAATCCGTGATAATGCCGGAGCGAAAGAGATTGTTACACCTAAAAACACTTACAAGGCCAAAGCTTTAATTCTTGCTACAGGATCTGAAAACAGAAAGCTTGGTCTCCCTAAAGAAGATGAATTGATTGGAAAAGGAATATCTTATTGTGCAACTTGTGATGGCGCCTTTTTCAGAAAGAAAAATGTTGCCGTTGTAGGTGGTGGTAATACAGCCTTAGAGGATGCACTTTACCTATCAGATATTGCCGAAAAGGTATATCTTATTCACAGAAGAGATGAATTTAGAGGCGAGGACTCTACCGTTAACCAGTTGAAGGCTAAAGACAACATTGAATTTGTTTACAACAGTACTGTATCTAAATTGATTTCTGAAGACAGACTAAACAGTATTGAAGTTACTAACACTTCAGGAGAAAAACGAATTATTGAACTTGACGGATTGTTTGTTGCAATCGGAAGAATTCCTGAAAATCAGAATTTTGCGAAATTGATTAAACTTGACCAGGCTGGATATGTTATTTCCGGCGAAAATTGTATGACTAATGTTGAAGGATTATTTGTTGCCGGTGACAACCGCACAAAGGAAGTTCGTCAATTAGTTACAGCTACAGCCGACGGAGCAGTTGCTGCTACAGCTGCTGTAAAATATATTAATAACATTCAGTAATTATTCTCACCACTTATAAAAGTGGTAGTTTTATCCGATAAGGATAACTTTTTCCCTCATTATATAATACCAGAGACAATTTGCTACAAATGCAAATTGCCTCTTTTTGTATAAGGAAAACTCCGGAATATTAATCCCAGAGTCTCTTTCTTTTTCTACGATATATTAAAGTTGCTACTATAACAGTTGTTGTAATAAAACCTGCTACGACAGCAATTACTTTATTTGTAATTCCGGTTGCAACTATAGCATCAAGTGTATTTGTAACTAGTAGTTTTGTGCTTTCTGCCAACACAAACGTCTTCGTATCTGTCTCTTCCTCAGGCCCTTCACCTAATTTAAAGCCAGATGTGTACTCTCCCGGATCATCTGTAACAGTTATACTAACTCCCGGTGGCAATGCAATGTCTACTCTGTCTTTGTGCTTCATAGTAAATACTCCGCCTGTTCGTGACATGAGCGGCTGTTCCACTCCATTTTTGGCCCACACAAAACCTTCACCATCACCTGCACCATTTATTGATACAGTAAATGTAAATTCTGTATCCATATTTGCACCTGTACCGGCGACTTTCTTCTCGATTGTCAATGTCTCTACATTCGTTAATTCCTTTACATTTGGAACACTGAGTGTATAAATATAACTATCTTCAGTTTCAACCAGACTTCCATTATACGAATCACTTATAAGAGATGGCACACCTATAGGTGATACTCTGAAAATAATATCTTCATCCAGTTTTGCATAATTAAACGGTGCTCTCGTCTCTGTAAGGAAATATACCGAACCTTTTTCGCCCGGGTTAATAACTCTGTTACTATTGCCGCCACAGACATCTACAACTCCATTTTGTGTCACCATATCCTCAAATCCCGTCATAGGATTTTTATTCTTTACGTATCCACTAATAGAAGTATTTGCCTGCTTATACAGAGCAAAATGAGCCTCTTCAAGCATTATACTATTGTCTTCGCCATCCATCTTTTCGATTTTAAAATTGAATGGTTTGTTATATACATCAACAAAAGCAGTTATACCATTTTGCCCACTCTTTGTGTTTGCCCAATTACTATCCGCAGCATCATTATTGCCCCACTGAGTATGACCATCTTCATAATACAAAGAAACTGTATCATCATCATTGACAACAAACTTAAGAATCTTTTGTATACCAACAAATCCTTTAGGTGCTGTAGACTGTTGTAATGTATACGGCTCATTATATGAGAAATTATACATCATTGTTATTAATCCATCAGAACCTGATGTATATTCTCCAATAACTTTGCCGGTGCTATCTGTTAATTTGAACTTTCCTCCCTTTAGCTTAACATCTGAATCCCACTTAAACAGCCTGAGGGCAATACCTCCGTTTCGAATATTTGAAATTATGTCAGTTCTGGTAGTTCCATCCACTGTTCCCTGATTAGTTGTCACTACATAATCGTATGTTTTTTGTGGTGTTTCTCCTTCCGGGGTTGCAGCTGCTGTTCGTGTTGCTGCAACATTTATACTGGTTCCATCTTCTATCGGAGTAACAGTTCCATAATTTGTTACAGTTCCATCTTCTAAAACTTCCGGTGATGTATTACTTATAGTAACCTCTTTAACAACATAATCATCAAGGTTTGTTCTCTCAGTTCCATCATCCTTAGCTTTTAGAGTTGTCCAAAAATAATATGCCGTTGTGGCCGGTGATTTAATTTGTTTTACGGAATCTGCAAGTAATTCTCCATCAACATAAACCGCAGTATAAATAGGCGCATGACCAACTGTAAGATCTATGTCGCTCCATTGCTTTTTAACATTAAGTCCGTACCCCTTCTTGTTATGCACTTCCAACTGTGGATTTTCTTCTGCTCTGACCTTTCCGACATTGATTGGATTTCCTTCATATTCCCAATATGAAGGAATGTCTTCCACTGTGTAATCATCATTAATCTTACTTCCCATTACTCGCTCAAAGCCATCTAAACCATAACCTACTTTTGTATCCTCGGTCACTTTAAAAATAGTGCCGACCGGCAATCCGGGAACACATATTGTGTACCCAGCAGGAATCCCCGATATTGCACCAAAACCTGAGGTAGTAAAAGTCAAATCATCTACTGTAAATCCCGGTAATGTACCTTCTTTTAATTTTTCAACATTTTCATGAGTATACGGTACATAAGTTTCAGTAAATTTACCACTCGTTGAATCGAAACGACACATCTTCTTATTAGGTGACAATACATAGTATTTATGCATATTGGCTAATTGCATATCATCTGCCCTTACATCAAAAGAAGAAAGATAAAGTCTGAAATTGAATGTTGCAGAATCATCCGTCACTTCGTTATTATTTTCATCCAATAATTTCTTAGTTATATATAAATCTTTTATGACATCTTTGTTTACATAGTTATCAAAAGTAATATTTGGTCTCTTTTCAGCAGAGCCAAGCTCAGATGAATAACTTCTCAAATCACCTTTTACTTCAATTCTCTCTGCGGGTACATTTTCACCATTGATTGTGACAGTTCCATACACAGTACTGTCTACTGCACACTCCACAATCCTATATGTAATTGTATCGTCCGGGAATGCTATCTCTGCACTCTTTGACGGATTGATAAAATAAATATTGCTATATGCCTCTTCTTCTGTAAATCCGGGTGGCCGGTACTTTCTTACAAAAGTAGCGGGCTGATTAGAATTCTGATAAGTGACCGCTATATAATCATCATCATTGCCAAGCAAATGTTCTTCTCCGGGTCCACCATTTTCACCTTCGGGTAAAGTATAATAAATCTGGAATGGATACTCAACAAAATCAGTATCAATCAACTCTGCACCATCACCACTAACTGACTTAGATACAACAACATGGCCCGGCTTTACAGCTGCAATATTAAATCTCATATTCAGATTAGATGCATTACCTCCACGTTCCATATAAAAAACTTTCATGGTATGTGTAGAATAGTCCTTAAAGATATTTTCTCCTTCGGCAAAATATTCAGACATATATTCATTTACTTCTTCATCTGTAGCCCCCGGATGAATGGTTCTGTAATTATCCTCAAAAACCTGTCGCAACGTTGTATGCTCTAAAGTACCATGAACTTTTGCTCCTGCTTTGTCATAGTAAATATCTCCTGTACGGAAATTGATAGTTCCCATAACAGCTGAATGTGTACCACCTAAATCCAATACAAGATTATTATCAACGTAAAACCAAAAGTCATCATCTCCGGTAAACTCAAATATAATGTCATGTCCCCAGGCATCCAATCCTGATGGTGTCTGAACAAAGGATGACTCCATTTCCAATCCGAAATAATAATTTGCTTCCTTTGGAGCTTCTGTCTGAATCAAATGAAGTTTTTCATATTTTCTTGGATCATCATCTGACAGCACTCCCATAGTTCCATCAGAAGGAGATGTCAGTGATGAATACAGATTCTGCGGATTATTCTGTGAATAAACTCCCGGCAAAATAGTATCAAACGGGAAAAACTCCCCGTGTTTTAAGGAATATGAAGTTTTGCTTCTATCATGAGTACCAAGTTCACGATATAAAATAAAATCAGTTTCCCCATTTTCCTTTGTATTAAAACTTACTGTGCCATCTTCATTCGTCTTCTTTAGTGTGGCAAAATTCTGACAACTGTCAAACTCAAAATATCCACTGGACTCGTGTACTTTATCCAAAAAGAGATGATTGACAGGCATTGCATTTTCAAACGCCTTTGCAAAATCTTTGTGAGCAGCATCTGCACGGGTGGCATCCGGATAACCGTTTTCTTTGAGGTATGGACTTAAAAGACCTCTTGTCAGCTTGTCAATTGATGCAGAACCTCCAAGATAATCCCATGTTACATCTGCTCCATCAGAACTACCATATGCCTTTCCTTCCCTTAAACCAAAATCAACAATCCTCATCTTGATTCCATGTTCGTTATTGTCAACTGTAGGTACCTGATGAAGTCTGTCACTTAAATTCAACTCTTCTCTTGTTGCAAAATAGAATGGTAGTGAAACAGACTCTGCACAAGGTTCAAGAGCGGTCTTTTCAGCATTTGGTCTGAATCCTATATATGCGTATTTTGAATTATCCCATGCCATAATCTGGCTGTAGAACTCTCCATTTCTTCTTCCCGGCATATTGATTCCGATAGTATCGTCAGATAACACCTGATTTCCGTTCAACTGAGGTGCAAGATATTTTTCAGAATATGGATTATACAACTCGTAGTAATAGTTTGGTTCTTTTGTAACTTCATCAACGTACTCGATAAACTTCCATTCCATTGAATCGGTACCGTCACCAAGCCAAAGTATCTTACCGCCTGACGCATAACACGGATAGAGGGAACCATCATGATCAACAGCGTACATATCATATCTGAGTTCATTTTCATTCCAGATACGCATATAAACTATTACTTCCTGACCGTTTTTAATGTCTGACACACTCACACGATCTGCCGAGAATGTAATAAGATCACTATCATCGAGTTGTGCTCTGTCAAGACGATAAAGCCATGTTGAAGGATTAGTTCCATCTTCTGTAACTTCAAATACGCCCCCACCATCTTCTTCAGTTTTTGGGTGAAACGCAATATAAACTCCGTTAGTTTTTAGCTGTATACAACTTTCACCAATAATCTTAACATCAAATTTCGACGCATTTTCCTGTGCTGTCACTGTAGATATTCCGGTACTGTCTGCAAACAGATACTTTGTTTCTGACTCTGAAACACTTGATACAAAAAATCTTCCATCTTCCGGATCATATGTAAAAGTCCATCTGTCAATTTCGTTATTCTCATCTACATACATCACCCTGTTATTTCCCTGAGCTGTTATTATGAGCTTTATAAGGGAATGTGAATTTCCATCAGCCATAAAGGCATTACCCTTTGTAGCACCTGTCGTGTAATGGAATAGTCCATAGGTTTTTCCATCGAGCTGTTCCTCTGCAGATGGTGAGGCAGTCACATCGGCATACTGAATAAAAATACTTGAATTCACTGTATTTTTATTATCTGTATAATAACGTATTCCTCCACCACTTCCTGAATGCTGTATCCACTTATTTGCATTCTTTTGTTTAAAAAAGAAAGACTGTGGATCTGCACCTTCTACTTCATAGATATCAAGTAAATCCGCACTGTCTGATAATTCAATATTATTTCCACTCTTTGTGTGCAAATACTTCTTTTGTCCATCAACATATGTGTACATGTTCAAAGCAGAACCGGATTTTTCAAAATACCAGACAGCTGCTAATGAAAAATTACTTGTCTCCTCAAGTACGCTATTGCTACCGTTAACAAGGACATTAGAAGTAATATATTTTTTTGAATTACCATAATATAATACAAAACCGGTATTACTTCCTTTTACAGAGGTAAGTTCGTCATCTGAAGTTACGATATCATATGAGAATTCAATAGGAACCTCAACAATCTCATAAACACTAAAGCCTGTAGCGTAAAAACCTATTTTTCCATCCTCTAAAATAAAATCAGAAATCTTTTCCCTCTCCCCGCTATCTCTGACGTGCCATAATTCAAGAGTATTCTTTTCTTTAATCTTTGGGTTAGAAATCTCAACATAAATTGGGTTTTGCGTTCCCGGCTGATACTCCTCTTCTCCATCTGTTATTGTAATGTCATATGCTGCAAGTGCATCAAGTTCTTTAGTCACATCAACCGCTTCTGCACATGCACCTTCCGGTATCATACCATCTAATTTGATAATCTGTCCTGACTTCTTTCCATTTGGATATACTTCTAAACTCTGCTTTTGCAGATAATTATTCTGTTCAGTCTCTGAAGGCATTGATGATGAATCATCTATATTCTTCTTTTCGACTACCGCATATACACCCAATCTGTTTGTGTCAAATCTGACTATTCCATTTTCCACAGAGACGTCATTAATCTTTCTTCTCTCACCATCATCAAAAATATTCCAAAGTTCTATCTTATTGCAATCTGAAAAAAGTGGATTATTGATTTCAACAGAAACGGTATCTTCTTCATCAAATTCATATTCTTCATCATCCAATGAAATTGAAATATCATAGGCTGCTAATGCATCATAGTTCTTTGTAACATCAACTGCCTCTGCAATTGCTCCCTGAGGAATTGTCCCCCTAAGTCTAATCAACTGTGGATTTTCTTCACCGTTTGGATACAAAGTGATTTGCTCCATCTCGATATCCTGACCCAATTCTGCCTCTGCCAACAAAGAAAATGGAACACTGACAACCGAAATACTAACAATACATATGATACATATCATTCTTTTTAGTATTTCCAAACGATGCCTTTTTTCAATAATATGCAAAAAGGAGAGTCGGCAATAATCTGCGACAACTCTTAGTATTCCAGCACATCGCATAAACCAACCCCTCCTTTCATAGTCATTTTTATTTACATTTATTCATTTGTTTTATTTGTATTTCTATAATAGGCTACTGACAAAGCAAACAAACATGCCGACGAGAGCATACACACTATCAGATATATCTCCAACTGACTATTATCGCCTGTTTTTGGTTTTGAGCCTGACTCTTCATTACTATATGTTCTTTCTTCACCTGGGTCATCCGTTTCATTATCCTTCTTGGAAACAGTTGTCTCCACATCATCATTAGGTGGAGCTAAAATATTTTTAAAAGAAACTGAAACTTTGTGTTTAGCATCATTAGATTCGTATTTTTTATCGCTATCAGTTCTGTATATTATAGTTGTGACAAATAACTTTCCATTATCATCCCTGACATAACATTTTACACTGTAAACCGTAGAATCATAAATAATGTTACGTTTATCAGGAATCGTCTTAATGGTATAAGTGTAATCACCGATTTCATCAAATGCTATATGAAACGCCCCGCTATTTCCATCTTCTAGCGTAATATTTGATTTTTCAGGGAGTGGGCTATTCACTTCAGGTGTAATTTCTACTGTACCACCGCCTACGATGTCCACCCAAATATCAACATTTACTGGTTCATATGCAGCAACCGGAAATGCGTATGCCACTAAATTAATAACCAGTAAAAAGTAAAATATAAGTATCTTCTTCATCGTTATCCCTTTATGTTTTCTACTCATTCAAAACGCCTACTACAACCATTCGCTCATTATTTTCTGCCGACTGACATGTCGAAAGAGCTATCAGATGTGCAGCACCATCTTTTGGTTGCTGAAATATTGCTGCATTATTTTCTAAATATTTTAAAAGCTTACTATTGCTTGAATTTGCTAAATCAAAAACAACTTTTTCTGTTGCCTGCACCTTTACGGCCGCAAAAAAAGTAATATTATATTTTCTGCCCTCTACAGTGATAAGAGAGCCTATCTTGTGTGCATCAAAATAATCAGGCTTGATATATTCATCAAGCGCACCAAACATAGCACCATAATCCATATGGTGCCCATAAAGTAGTGAATAGTCATCTTCAAATCTGCCGTCACATCGGCTATCCAAAAAAATACTTCCTGAAAGAGAGTATGCACCATATGGGTCTTTATTTAGATACTCCGAGTTATCCTTTCCCTGCATAACGGGATAATCAATTGTTGTATTATCTACAGAAATCCATGCCACTGCATCTTTTGAGAGTTCTCGGAGTATTTCCGCATCCTCAACTCCCTGTGGCTTATACTTTAGAGTACTGTTATCATTGGCGTTATAATACACCATAATTGCGTCATACATTGCATATAAACAAATAAAAAAGAAAAGAAGAGATACTAAAATCACAATACGATCAATGCTATTATCAATGAATCTTATTGTCTTGCGAAGCATTGTATCTCCCCTTTCTTTTTTATTTCTCATTAATAAACTTCTCTTCTACGTTTAGCCATCACAAATACAATGATTGCTCCAAAAAGGAAAATACCTACTGTAAATGGTGCAATTGTCAATAACACACCTGTTGGAATAATACCCTCACGAGTATTAGTAAATGCAACTGAATGATCGGAATTTGCCAATGTTATAGCACCTGAATTGTTAGTGCCTACTACTGCACCTCCGTCAACTTTATGTGAAGGTGTGTAATCCTGAGCATCCTCAGATACAGTACATACAGCATCTTTGTTAAGATTCAAAATCTTGAATGAACTCTGATTTGTAAGATCGTATGTAGCAGAAAATGTTCCGTCTGTTCCGATTGTTATTGCTGTAGGATTACCTGTTACATCAGTTGCCTCGATTGGGTAAGTACCCGGAATTGCATTGGTAACGCTGAGTGTGAATGTAAATCGTTTATTCTTATCACCCTGATTACCTGTTATTGTTTTGCTGAAATCAAAATCATACTGAGTTACTGTATTTGTATAACCGCTACTTTTTACTCCCGGTTCAGATGTGTACTGTCCATCAGTTCCGATTGTAGTTGCTGAATTTCTAAGAACATAACTCTGAACAGCAAGGGCATTTGTACTAGGATCAGCCACAACAAATACATCTAAGTAACGTGCTGTTGCATCATATGTAATACCCGGTTTTGCACCGTCCGCCTCATTGATTACATATCTGTAAACACCAGGCTTTGTAAAAGAATCATTAGGGAATGTAACCTGTACACTCTTTTGAGCGTATTTCTTTCCTGCTGTTGGTGCTGTTGGATCTGCATCAGATGGTAAACCTGCAATCGCACTGGCAGTATCTGCATTTGAAAAAGCTGCATCACCAATAGAGCCACCTTTTTCACTAGCGAGAATCTCGATTGTTGAAGCCGTTGCTGCAACCGGTGTACCTCTTGTAATTGTGTAATTAAAAGTAACATCCGGAATGTTTGCATCATCTTCTACAACCAAATTCTTAGTGATTGTTGTAGTGCCCCCAATAGGTGTGTACGTTGTTGCTGCAAAAGTTGTGATAGTGCCTAAGCCCATAAGCATTACACACATCATAAGAAATGCCATAATTTTTGAAAATCTCTTCATACTTATTTCCTCCTTTTTTTGAGAAGATTATTCTATGCAAAATTATTGCAAACAAAATTAGTTAAAAACCTCTTCGCCTCATAGTGAAGAGTAACGGACCCCTAAGATCCTCTTTGTTAACCGCTCCAAAACTGCGGCTGTCATTCTTATCCTCACGAAAATCGTTGAGAATAAAAACTTTTCCTGAAGGCACCGTATAAGGATATTCAATAGAAGTACCTTCTGCCTTGTAGGTAGGATAAAAAACTTCCTCTGCCGGAGATACTCCATTCACTGTCAATTCTCCCTTATCTGAGATATCAACTACACTGCCCTCCATAGCAATCACCCTGCCAATATTAGTCTTACCATTATGTTTGTATAGAACAGCTGCGTTGATATATGGTTGTTGGATTCGGAAGCTGAATATCAAATCTCCATCTCTCAATGCAGGATACATATTGTTGCCATAATGGAGATGAACTCCAAGTACAATCGTAAACAAACCCCAAACAGCAGAAACAATAACAACTATTTTGATTAGTAAACCTATCAAAAGCTGTTTTGTAGTCTTTGTTTGGGGACGCTTTGTATTATTATTTTGAATAATTTTATCCTCAGGCGCTCCAAAATCAGTATCATTCTTGATACTTTCAGTTATTTTCTCATCAAGTATCTCTTTATCCAATTAATGTACCACCTTTAAAAAATTGTCACTTTATCTAATTACTATTTTATCACTATATTTGTAATTATCAACTTTTTAATAAAATTTATCACTTTTTTTCTTTCACATTCACGCAATACGGTATGCCGCTACTACGAATCTTCCTTCTTCTGTGTGATATGAACAAGTAGACAACAACATAATCTGCTGTGGATATTGTGGAGAATCATTTAAAGCAATAAGAGACATATTTCTATATTTTTCAAGTGCTTCATCATATTTTTCTTTTCCTAACTGTCCAACAGAACGATAATATTCAAATTCATCACCAGGTTCTTTTTCTATTTTTGTTTTGAAAGCAGCGAATACACGATATACTCTTTTTCCTTCCGGCGTCTGAAATACAATATCTCTATGCTTTTCTGCAAAATAATAATCGCGATAGTTATCCAAAGTTCCAAACATTGTATCCGCACTCATATTATGCCCATATACAATAAACACTTCTGAATTATCATCACACTTTTCTCCTATAAACAGTGAACCTGAGTATGAATAGTTTTTATTAAAATCGCGGTGCAAATAATATTCCGGGTCCTTATCTTTCGATTTCATAACCGGATAATCAATTACCGTGTCCTCAATAGTCATCCAGCCTGCAAAATCACTATTTTTTTTGTACAAGCTAATTATGCCATCATCTGCTTTATTCTCAGTACCCTCTTTGTATTTTTTTATTATATCATTAGCCTTTTCATCTTTTATTCCTGATTCTTTTTTCAGCTTTTCAAAATTGCGTGAAGCAAAATGTTGCGGAATATATATTTCAAGAGCCTTGTATCCTGAATATAACAAGACCCCGATAAATAAAACAGCAAAGACGCTGATTGTAATATTTTTGATTTTTATATTCTTTTTCGTGTCTATCACACTCATCTATCTTCTACCTCACTGCAAATCACTATTGAACAAAATCACTGCGCGATGGCCTGCCAAGGCTGTGGCGCAGTTTTACTTTATCCAAAAAGCAGTGGAAACATCTTTCAAAATTCGGTATAGTTTAGTCACCACAACAAAACAACTGAACCAAGAAAGTCCCACTGCCTATTAAAAGAATAACATTTCCTGGTGTCAGATTCAATCGTAATTATGATGCCAACGCACCTCCTGGCAGGTAGTTGTTTCTATTAACACTACACATATAGGAGGTTTTTCAATGTACAAAGATATTTATGAGTCCATCCGCTTTGCTGCGGAAAAACGTAACCTGCGGGAACGAACCATTCAGCTCTATTGCAACAATGTTGGGTATTTCCTGCGCCATATAAATAAACCGTGTGTCAGAGGTAATACATCTTCACTACGATGATATTTCTCGCACCAACATGACCATCCACGTCCGTGAATCCAAAGGCAGAATTGACAGATATACTATACTCTCAAAAAAGAATCTTGACTTACTCAGAAAAAATATAAACTAATTATAATACCTCTGTAATTCTTTAACCAGATCAATGGCATTTTTATATTTCTCTTCCGATTTTTCCGAAATTGCCTTCATTATTATTTTCGCAAATAAAATATCATGTAATCCACTTTTCGCAATTTCTCCATTTAATAGCAAAACACAATAACTAAGAAATCTCTTGTCATCTTGCTCTATCACTTTTAATTCCACTTTAGGTATTCCTTCTCCCGGTTCAGGTAAATACGTAATCAAATAAATAAAACTCATTCCCCATGCATAACAGTCTATTGAGGTATTAAGCTTCTTCTTTGAAAAAAGATTCAGTCTCCTAAATAATGTTGAACCTTCAACATGCCTTTCATTTTGATTTTCTATCGGCCTAACACTATTTAAATCTCCTAAAATATAATTTCCCTCGCCATCATTCAAAAAATTGTCCGGGCGAACATCATGATGAATATATCCCATTGAATGTATCACGCTGCATCCAGCTATCAAAAGCTTTCTGCTTATCTGAACATCCTTCCAATACATAAAATTCTTCTATTCATTCATATTATTCCTTTTCTATAAAATATCTCATTAGGTTCGATTGACATTAACTGAATTTCAGGCATCTACTCTCTGCCTTCTTACAAGTTCTGCAAAGAAACCCTCTTTTGCAATAAGATCATCATATGAACCATCTTCAATGATACGTCCTTTATCTAAAACAATTATTCGATCACACTGTTTTATAGTAGAGAGACGGTGTGCAATTACAATTCGAGTACACTTCAATTTATCCAATGACTCGGACACTATTTTCTGAGTAATATTGTCAAGTGCACTGGTAGCCTCGTCAAACATAAGTATTTTGGGTTTATTTGCAATAGCTCTGGCAATTAACAGTCTCTGTTTCTGTCCACCTGATATACCGCCCTGCCCTTCTGAAACAAGAGTAAACATATTCATTGGCATATCTCTAATATCATCTGCAAAACCTGCCATCTCGGCTGCTTCCCATGCATCATCAAGAGTCAATCTTGGATTATTGATTACGATATTGGAATATATATCTCCCATAAATAATTTTCCGTTCTGCATTACAGATCCAATCTTCTTACGAAGTGACTTAAGATCCATACGTTCAATATCTTTTCCGTCATAGAACACACTGCCCTTTTGTGGTTTTTCAAATCCAAGCAGTATTCTCATCAGCGTTGATTTTCCGCAGCCTGTCTTACCTACTATTGCCACATATTGTCCCGGTCTTATTTTTAAAGTAACCCCGTCAAGGACATTTGGCATATTTTCATTATAGGTAAAAGTAACATTGTTAAGTTCTATACCGCCTTTTAACTTCTCAACAACCTGTTTTTCTTCTGCTATCTCCGGCTGTGTCTCTAATATCGGTGATGCCATTTCTAAAATAGGAGCAATCTGAGCTGCCATAAGCGCAATTCCCGCAAGTGTTGTAAATGCACCACTTACCATTCCATATGCAACATTGAACGCATAATACTCAGCCACAGATACTCCACTTTTAACTGCCTCAAAATACAGAACGATCGTTCCTATGAGAGTAACTGCTAATGTAAGTGCCGAGTTTAATTTAATAAAAACAGGTACGTCATACAATAATTTTGCACTGTCACTGTATACTCTGCTCCATCTTGAAAATGCTCTCTTTTCCGCACCTGATAATTTTATTTTCTGAATTCCGGAAATAAGCGCATAGCTCATACCACTTTCTTTAGACGCATTTTCCATCTGCTGTCTTGAAATATTAATCTGTATAAATGCGGATAAAATTGAAATACACAATGTTGAAATTATTACAAAAAGAGCCGGATTCACAAGAGACGGTGCATAAGCAAAAATCTGTGAAATATATGCCAACGAAAAAAGAGCAGTAAGACCTGTTGTAAATACCACTTCAAGAAGTCTCTCCACAAGCAGGTTAATGTATTCCGTACGATTAGCAAGTTCACCTGAACTATATTTTTTGAAAAAATCTGCAGGAAGTGAAAGAATTCTCATCATAGTGGCAGCCTCCACAGCAATACCGACACGACTCTTTATCCTTGATAATATCATTTCTTTGATAGTAGTTATCATTAGTGAGCTTGTAGATACACAGATCATAAATATTGCTATACCTGTCAGTGCTTGTATGCTGCCTGACTTTACAATATCTGAAAACAGCAATTCGTTTAATTTTGGAGTAATAAAGCCTATAAGTGTAACAAAAAGAGTGGCAACGCATATTAATAAGTTATCTGACAGGCTCAAATTTTCTCTTATATAACTCAAGAGTCCAATAACTCCTATCTTATCAGAAGGAAACGGTTTATAAAAAGCAACTGCTTCATTGTCTATAAGTTCCTGATTCTTACGACTGACTTTCACACGATTTCCAACTTTCGGATCCATCATAATATATCCGGTTGTACCTGCAGGTATAAGTGCAACGACACTTCCATCTGACTTGAGAGTTCCAAGCATCGGTCCTGTTGCATCCCTATACCAGCCCTTTTCAAGAGTTATATTACGCCGCATTATACCATGAGGACGCATAAGATATTCCAGGGTTTCATTCATATCTGTGATACTGTTAGGAACCTCTCTCGGCTTAATATGGTATGCTTTGAGAATTTCACCAATAGCATCAGTCGCTGCCTGTCTCTGATCATTCATGGCCGCAGATAATCTGCTTCCCATTATTATTCCGGCTGCCCTGATAAAAGAGTCCTCAAAAGCCTCATTATCAGCCTTTATTCTGTTTTTTATCTGTTCATCAAACCAACCCATTCTTTTTCTCCTATGAATTTCTCATTATTCACTGGTAACAAGTTCTGTATATGCGCCGCCAAGTGCCATCAATTCTTCATGCGTTCCGCGCTCAACAACCTTTCCTTTATCAAATACAATAATTTCATCACAGTCACGTATTGTTGATAATCTATGGGCAATAACAATACAGGTTATATCTCTGTCTTTTACTGCATTTACTACCTCATACTCAGTCTTGGCATCAAGTGCACTGGTTGCCTCATCCATAACAATGATTGTCGGATCCTGAGCCAAAACCCTTGCAATTTCAATACGTTGCCGCTGACCTCCGGAAAAATCACGTCCACCTTCTAAAATCCTATAGCGGTAACCGCCCTCTCTTTCCATAATATCATCATGAATCTTGGCATCACGTGCAGCCATTATCATCTCAAAATCCTCGATAGTGCTGTCCCACATTTTAATGTTGTTTTCTATTGTATCTTCAAATAGTGTTATTTCCTGATCAACGACAGCCACAGAACCTGTGAATACATTTCGATCAATCTCATCAATATGTCTGCCATCAAATAATATTTCTCCCTCCCACGGTTTATAGAGTCCTGAAATCAGTTTTGCCAGAGTGGATTTACCACATCCGGATGCACCCACAAATGCAACACGACTACCCGTATCAAGCTTCATGCTGAAATTCTCAATTAGTGGCGGTGCAAGTTTCGAATATCCAAAGGTAATATTTTTAAGTTCAAGCTTTCCCGAAAGCTTTGCATAACTGATATTTTCATCTATCTGTTCATCAATAAATTCAACATCCGTCGGATACTTCATAACGTCCTCTATACGTTCCATATCAGTACGCAATTCCTGCATCTGTTGTCCGGCATTAATTAATTTCTTTGCCGGCTGCATAAACGAGGCCATAAATCCTTGAAAAGCCATTACCATACCAATTGTAAATCTATCCGTCATACAAAGATATACACCTAAAATCAAAACTATATTATCAGCTAACGCTGTGATTATAGGGGGAATCAGTCCCAAATAGCTGTTAATCTTCATAAATCTGACATTCTGTGTATTGACACTTGCCTGATATCCCGACCACTTCTCAAAGTAACCATTCTCTGCTCCACTTGCTTTGATTGTCTCTATCATCTCTATGCCCGATACTGTTGCTGCAGCAAGTTTTCCCGAATCACGCATCATAACACGTGTAATATTAATACGTTTATCAGATATTATCCGCGAAATCCATAGTTGTCCAACTACTGATATTAATCCAACCAAAGTAAGGATTAATGAATAACGAATCATAACAACAAGGTAAAAAACAAGCATAAGGGTTTCAAGCACAAGAGGTGACAAAGTATTAACAAGAGTCCTTGCAATGCTTGCATTAGCCTCCTGCCTCTGTTGCAGATCCCCAGCCATTCTTTGCGAGAAAAACTTCATCGGAAGACGAAGAACCTTCCACATATAATTCATATTACCTACTATTGCCATTTTACCATCAAGTTTTAATGAATAAATCTCCTTTATGCACTCTGCAACAACCTGTATAACAGCAAGAATTGATAACGCTATTATAAAAGGTATCAACCAGTCAGGATCATTGCCCGTAAGAAGCCTGTCTATAAAAACACGCGAAAAACCTGACAGCATAATACCGGTAACTGATCCTATAAATGTTGTTATTGATACAAATGCAACCGCTGCGGACGCACCTTTTAATCTGCTCTTTGCAAACTCAAATACACTTTTCGGTTTGCCTGACGGCTCAAAGGTATCTGTCGGCTCAAACATAAGGCAGATTCCCGTATAACCCTCATCAAACTGTTCAAAAGACATGGCTATATAACCACGGGCCGGATCATTGACATATACCTTGTTTCCCTTAAAACCGTCAAGAACAATAAAATGATTAAACTCCCAATGAACAATCATTGGGAATTTACCATTTTTCTTAAGATTTTCCGGACTGTAACGATATGCCTTTGCAGTCATCCCATAGCTTCTGGCTGCCAATAATATATTCTTTGCATTTGAACCGTCACGTGATACGCCACAATCTTCTCGTACCTGTTCAAGCGGTATCCACTTGTTATAATAAGCAAGTATCATAGTAAGTGATGCCGCTCCACATTCCAACGCCTCCATCTGCATTACAACCGGAACCCTGGCTACCCCGTTTGCAACCGGCTCTTTTACAATTTGTTTTGTCATTCCCCATACCTCAATTCATAATAAAAGTAATCGGAGCAACTGTTTGTGTTGTTCCGTCATCATTATGTATCGTCAGTTCTCCTGTTATTCCCCATACTATAGCCCCTATAAGCAAAATAACGATTGCTGCAAGCGTCAGCCAAACGCTTGGTGTTGTAACTTTAATATAGTCATCTAACTTTTCAGGAGAAGAAACCTTATCTATACTTTTTTTTCTAAAAATTCCATTGTCCATAATATCGATTCCTCTATACTATATCTCTTTCCGTTTGATAATTAACAAAATCTGGAAATAGAATCATAAGCCTTAGTCTTTTTCTTTAAATATGCCATTTTGACACTACAACTCATTTTTATATTGTATGCATATTGAACTCTACCACCGGCAACATCTTCTACATCCTTATCTTCTAATTCTCCCTCGTAGGATGAGTCATTGATAGACTTAATAAGTTCAATTATCTCATCTGCCGTAGCTTCACAATCATGCTTGCGGATAAAAGACTCAAATTCCGTCTTATTCTTTAATCCATTTATCTCTTTTAATAACTCTTCTGATTCATTAATCTCAAGAAATAGTTCTTCTATGGTTTTCATCGTAACACCCCTTCATATCATGACAAACTTAAACCTACTAAAATATATGACACCAAATCATTATATAAGTTTTCTTATCCGTAAAATATTCTGTCCATCCTTATACTCATATTCAACGCTATCCATACTCTTCTTTACCATTAATATACCAAGTCCTCCAATTTCACGTTCATCTGCAGAAAGAGTAATATCAGGATCTTCTTTTACAAGAGGATCATATGGAATCCCATTATCAATAAATGTAATTGTAACAGCAGGAGGATTCTGGTCAACCTCTACCCTGATTGTTGCGTAACCCGTAACCGGATCATATGCATAATGAGCAATATTAACAAACAGTTCTTCCACGGCAATATCAATCTGAGTCTGAACCTTCACGGAACAATTAAGCGGTTCTAACTGTTCATCTACAAATGCTATTACATTTTCTAAGTTTTCAATCACAGCTTCGAGATTTAACTCCTTCATCCTCTCACCCCCTGTTACCAAAATATGAAAATCCTAACATTGTTATATCATCGAACTGTGGTGCCTCACCAACAAATGCTGAAATATCATCTTTAACCGCCATTAATGCTTCCTTCGGAGTAGCATTAATGTTTCTGTTAAGAGCAGCCAGCATTCGATCTGTACCAAACATCTCATCATTAAAATTAGTTGCCTCCGGCACACCGTCTGTATATACAAACAGGCTGTCACCAGGCTTTAGCTCAAACTCATGCTCCTTAAACTTAATTCCCTCAAGTGTTGCTACAGCAGGCGAATGACGATACTTAACCATTTCATATTTACCACCGGCACGACGAATAACCGGATGCTCGTGGCCTGCATTTGCTGCCATACCTTTACCTGTTGAAATCTCAATAATCCCAAGCCAAACCGTAACGAAAAGTTCTGCATCGTTGCCCTCACACAACTGATCATTAACATATGCAAGTACCTCTGCCGGTGAACCTCCGATTTGTGCCTGATTCTTGATGAGTGTCTTTGCGATTACCATGAAGAGAGCTGCCGGTACTCCTTTACCGGATACATCAGCCATAACAAGTCCAATATGATCATCGTCAATAAGGAAGAAATCATAAAAATCTCCTCCAACCTCTTTTGCCGGATCCATTGATGCATGAAGATCGAATTCTTTACGTTCAGGAAATGCAGGAAAAATTCTTGGAAGCATATCTGCCTGGATCTGTGTAGCGACATTTAACTCTGCACCTATTCTCTCCTTTTCCTTTTCTGCCTTCTTAGCCTCAACTGTCCATCTTATAGAAGAGAATATCTGAATGTATTCAACTATAAATATCAAACATATTGTCAAATAAAGTGGAAGAAAAAAAGTACTTGTAGGAACAATCCCTGTAGCATTAGTCACAAGATTGATAACAAAGAAACCAACAATCGAAATCGCCGGTGCCACAAGATAATTCTTCATCTGTCCTTCAGCAAATGCAAGAATTTCCTTCATTTGCTTTTTTAGAAGGAAGTAATAAAGAATTCCTATAATAAAGAATACAATTACTTTAATTCCGGAAAAAAGCAAAATATTGCCCACAGTATAAGGACCAAATACCGGATCAAAAAGATTCATCTTTGCACCTAGAATGGTGTCAGCTGTTCCACAGAACAGGAATGTTGACACGCTGGCAATAAGCGGCATAGTAAGTCCGATAAATATCTTATTCTCCGGTGTTTCTGTGTACATTATACATAATGCTATACAGAGAATCACACATTGTCCTATGGCAGACATGACATCATTGTTGATATCAAGCTTATAACTGATAAGTACTGCCAGATAATCAACTACTATAGCAAACATCCAGCAAGCAAACATTTTCCCTTTCTTATACTTACTAGTCAATGTCATATTTGCCAATATTGCACTGAATATAAAATTAATGACTGATGCCATTGACCATATTAAATAGATCACATTGTTCATTATACCCCTCCTTCGAACATTCCAAATTCATCTAATACTCTAAGATACTTATCAAGGTATTCATCTGTAATCTTACCCCAATCAAGACCAAGCTTATCAATAAGAGTACTTGTAAACTGTTGTGAAACATCAGTAAATCTATAGTCTATATCAGGTCTTTCTGCCAGAATACCTTCTGCAAGCTGTCTGCCCGCTTTATCCTTAATCAACTCCTGAATAAGATTTTCAAACTCATCATCAGATACAACCTCTACACTGCGTCCAATTCCTGCTGCCGCGTCAAACAGCTGCTTAAATGAAATCTCCTCATCAGGTGATACGTGAAATACCGAATACTTCTCAGAAAGCATACTAAGATGAACTATCATTCTTGCAACCTCATCAACAGGTGAAAAATTAACACTTGCCTTATATATACTCTCCGGCACCTTGCCAATACGTATATAAGATGAGATTTGCCTTGTAAATGCATTAGTATTCTTGTTGAGTTGGAACTCACCATCTGAAAGTCTTCCCTGAAGATTACCAATACGCATAATCTTTGTATTAACGGAATGCTTTGCCATTGCATTGAGTGCTTCATATTCTGCCATAAACTTAGAAAGCATGTATTGATTGTCAATTTCCTGTCCAATATATAACTTCTGCTCGGTCAAAGTAAGAGGCTTACTTCCTCTCTTATATATACCTCCTACACTGATTGTTGATATCTGAATAAACATTGAGTCTTTTTTACACAGACCTAACAGATTTCTGACACCTCCTGTATTAATCCTTTCAAGCTTATCATCATAGGCAAAATGTGAAACATCAGCAGCACAGTTGATAACAGTATCAAAAGAAACCTCTAAAGGATCGTCAAATATTAAAGGCTTTGAAATATCGCCTGAAACGGCAAATATCTTTTTGCCGATCAGTTCTGCAAAACTGTCATTTTCAAAATAGAACAGAAGATTCTTAAGCCTCTTTTCAGGGCTAAGTCGCTTAGTAGGTCTTATCAGACAATAAATATTGTCATATGAATCGGGTTCTTTTAATATCTCCATAAGAATATGCAATCCCAAAAATCCGGAAGCACCGGTAAGAAGTACATTTCCTAACTTACGACTCTCTACAACCTCTTCCTTTGCTGAAATAACATTGTCTGATAATAATTTGTCAATATCATCATATACTATCTTCTTATACTTATGTTCCTTATCTGTAGTCTCTTTAACCTCAGCCATAACTCTATACATGTACTGAGATAACAGCTCAGGCGTTGGATATTTGAATATATCGCCAAACTTAAGATTAACTTCTGTCAATTTTTCTTCAATCTCATGAATGAGTACTGCAGTATGAAGGGAATCTCCACCTATCTCAAAAAAGTTGTCGTCTATACCAACCTTCTCTAATTCTAATACCTTTTCAAAAACTTCACATACAATCCTCTGATACTCATTTTCCGGCTCTCTGTAGGAAGACACATACCTGACAGGTATCTGTTCTAACTTTTTGAGGTCAACCTTACCTCCCGGAGTCCTTGGAATATCATCAATCTCCTTAAAAATATCCGGTACCATATACAACGTAAGGTGTTCACGAAGATACTTTGTCAAATTTTCAGGTACCACTATTTGTCCGGGGCTTACGGTATAAAATCCGACCAAATGCTCTCTGCCCTGTATTCTTCTGACTTTTGCACATGCAGCACTTACTCCGTCATAAGATAACATGCAGTTTTCTATCTCTGACAATTCTATCCTAAGCCCTCTGATCTTAACCTGAAAATCATTACGACCATGGTATTCAATTCTGCCATCCGGTAAAAATCTGCCAATATCTCCGGTACGATACACTCGTCTTCCATATATGTTAACAAATTTATTATTTGTTTCCTTATCCAGATTATGGTAGCCTATACCGACACCCATTCCATAAATGCATATCTCTCCAAGCGTTCCGTAAGGCATAAGTCTGTTTTTATCATCCAGCAAAAGTATTCCGGTATTGGCAATCGGACGTCCGATGGATACATCATCGCCGGCCTCTGCAACGGTAGCACCGATTGTTGTCTCAGTTGGACCATATCCGTTATATATACGTATACCGTAATTCTCCTTAAGCTCAGTCACTAATGTTCCGGGCAGTGACTCTCCTGCCGATAATATCGCATCAACATTGCCAAGTGCTTTCTTAAAGGACTCATCTCTTAAGTAAGCTAAAATTCTCGAAGGCGTACAATGAAGAAGATTAGCCTTGTGCTTTTCAATAAGTATTGCCAATTCACTAGGGTCCGCCAGAGAATCCTCAGGTGCAAACTCGATAAATGAACCATTATACAATGTTAATAAAATCTCTGAAAGTGAAATATCAAAGCATACAGAACCAATAGCCACAATACCTTTTCCATTCTTAACAATCTCTCTGTTAAATGGGTTATTATCCGGATTCGTAAAATTAACAATTCCTCTGTGAGAAAGCATAACCCCCTTAGGATTACCTGTAGTTCCGGAAGTATATATACTGTATGCCATCTGTTGTTGGGAAATATCAAGTTCAGGATTACTGTCGTTATCATTAGACAGCAACTCATCTATATTGACAAGTTCGATTTCATAATCTTCCTTATCAGGCTTAGTCTCATCACTAACGATCATTTTCTTAGCGCCACTATCCCTGATAATATAATCTATTCGTTTCTGAGGATATGCAGGATCAATTGGAATAAATGCTGCCCCTGACTTTGAAATACCAAACATTGCAGGTATCAATCTATAATCCCTTTTCAGCATATAAAGGACAGGTTCTCCCTGATAGACTCCAATATCTGTCAAACCATGTGCAATCCTGTTAGATACTCTGTCAAGTTCATTATAGGTAAATGATTTCTCACCTGCATAAAAAGCCGGTCTGTCACCATATCTTTTTACAGAATCTCTTAACAGAGATGGAATGGTAGCATTTTCATCTATCTCATATTCATTCCCCTTCATATTGAGAAGCTCTTCGCATTCTTCCTCGCCGACAACTACTATATCATCAATCTTCTTATTATCTTCTATACCCTGCTCGATTATGGCGATAAGTGCCTCGTGGAAACGCCTTACAGCCTTATCATCGTAGATTCCCACACGGGCATCATATGTAATATCAATACAATCCGAATATCTCTGAACACATACCGTGAGGTGATTGTTCATTCCACCGGACATACTTTCATATATCTCATAAGGTTGGTTAGAATGCAACCTGCCCACATGCGTACAGTTAAGCACATACTCTGACAGTACACCGCCAACCATTCCACTTGCCTGAAGATCTTCGAGTATTTTCTTCATACCGTATTGTTTATGCGCAGACGCCTTCTTAGCGTTGTCATCAGACTGCCTGCAAAGATCAATAAATAAAGCCTCTCCATCAATAGTATTTCTGACAGGTACAAGAAGAGTTCGACAACCCACTGCAGAAAGCAATTCCTTAGTGTCTCTGTTAAGTCTGGGCATCAGAAAAACAGCATCCTTGGTTCTTCCCGCACGGGATAACCATATAGAGAATGCTGCACCAAAAACATCCGAGTCCTTAACACCGTTCTCATTCTCAAATGCAAGAATCTTCTCGTTAAGCTCGTCCGAAATATGAAAGCATAGACGATTTCTATCACACGTATCTGAATCGCCTCCAAGAAATGAAGCCTCCGCTTCAAAGCCCTCAAAATAATTAAGCCAGAACGACTTGTGAGCCTCCAGTTCTTCTTTTGTAAGGGGGATGTCACTATCTCTTATCGTTCCGGAATAATTGATAACAGCCTCATCAGTATCTATGCCATCAATTTCATTTAATACCAACTGTGCAATCTGCATACCTGTAAAGCCGTCAATAAGTGTGTGATGGAACAACATAACCATTGCACTTCCACCGTCTTTAACCCCAAATACTTCTGCTTTCCATGACAAATACTCACAAGGTGTGGCTATTTCATTTTCCCACACCTCATCAACATCATCTATTGTCATGACTTGGCGTTTTGTAACACGAGAAAGTCTGGTCTCATCAGGGACCATATATCTAACACCATTCTCTTCACAAAACTTATAGTGGAAAATAGCAGTCTTGGCAATAACTCTCTCTAATGCACTCATCAATGTATCAGCATCACAATTGACAAAATCCAATCTAAATCCCACTGTATTTATGGCTGTATCGGGAAAAGCCAGTTCATTCATTAATATAGCTTCTCTCGACAAATTAAACTCAATCTTACCACTAGTCATATTCTATTCCTCAATATTCAAAATATCGATAAAACCTGTCACCTCAAAAATCTCCATCACTTCTTCATTGGAATTTCTGATTAACATTGAACCCTGTTTATTCATTATCTTCTGTGCTGAAAGAAGTACACGTAGTCCGGCAGATGAAACATATTCAAGCTTGTCAAGATCAAATACAAGTTCTTCAACTCCTTCAATACTTGTCTTAAGTTCTTCCTCTAACTGAGGTGCAGTTGTAGTATCAAGCCTTCCCTCGATTGCAATATTTAATGTATCTGCTTCTCTGTTCTTTTGAATATTCATAACTTACCTCCTAAATATCATCCCGCATTAGGGTCATCCCCACGAGATATTTTTATTGCCTCTTTTATCCTTATTTCCAATCAAAAAAACCATTTATATTATATCAAAAACTGTAGTCTATTTCAATTTATTTCATAGCACCGGAAAGCTCAATGAACATATATTGTTTTTTTCTTTAACATTTTATTTTTGCCATATTTCCATTCTAAATATAAAACAGCTTTACCTTTACGCAGCCTATTCTTTCTCAACTCACTTTTCTTCACTGTTGCTATATTACCATTAACCGAAAACTTACAGCTATTTGCCTTCTTCCTGCCCTTCTTTTTCCATGTCTGTGAAAGTTTAAGAGTAACCTTCCCCTTTTTAGGAACTCGTTTAAGCTTAACAGTAATCTTCTTATTATCCTGCATAACTTTCCCAAACTTAATTGAAACTTTTTTCTCTGTCTTAACTATTAACGGCTGATTATCTATAACTACTTTTGTTGATGTATTCTTCTCAATCTCCGTTATTTTTTCAATCTCTGTTATTTTTTCATTTGCTGATTGTACCTCAGTCCCTGTTATTTCTTGCACTTGACCTTTATCGGTTTTCCCGTTTGAAAGCTGACTATTATCTTTTTCTGTTTTTTCACTTTCAGCACCAGCTAACACATCATTATTACTCTCACCATCAGAAGTAGTTGATTGTTCTCCGCTTTCAATACCGGTATTCATATCTGCAAATGATAACCTTGGATATGTATATATATTTGCACCACAACTAAAACTAACTGTCTGCTTCATTAATGAAATAAAATCCCTGGTTGTCTGTTGAGCATTTCTTTTATTACCTGTAATTCCAATATATACTGCCACAGCAGCAGATACAATTGCTGTAGAATAAGATGTGCCCTTTACTGTTGTGTATCGTTCTCCCCTTGAAACAGTATATAAAGACTGTCCCGGAGCAACTATGTTATATTTAACTGACTCTCCATTTGACTGATCCCAATTTGTAAATGATGTCAGTTGATTTCCAATATCGCTCGCCATAACTCCAATACAACAGTCCCAGGCTGCAGGATATGCATCCTTACAACCATACCCATAATTATTAAGTTCCTGCTTACTTAAATCTCCGACAGTAGCAAAACTCTCATTACCTGCAGCTGCAACTAAAACACAACTTTTTGAAGCCTCTCTTACGGCAGTTTCTAATTTTTCAGACGGACTGTAGCACGCAAAAGACATATTTATCACATCCGCTCCCATGGAAACAGCATAATTAATTGCTTCAATAACACTTTCCTCATCATAGTTTGTATCCTGGCTCACCTTTATTGGCATAATTTTAGCCCCATAAGCAACGCCAACTCCACCACCGTCTCCGGGTTGCATAGCAATTAATCCTGCAATTTCAGTTCCATGTCCTACCGTATCCGTCTGATAAGCATAGCTGTTTGCAAGATTAAGACCGTAAATGTCATCAACATATCCATTATTATCATCATCTATGCCCGCCTCACCGGAAATTTCTGCCTCATTAGTCCATAAAGCATCCTGTAAACATTTGACGGTTGAGGATAAACCTGTATCTATAATTGCTATTACTACTCCTTCACCGGGTAGTTTTCCATTATTCTCTATTTCACTCCATATGCGTTGACAATCAATATTATCCAAATACCAGCTTTGAGATATTCCCTCATCAGTTTCCTCTGTAGGAAGCTTTGCAGCAACAATATCACTAACATCTTTTTTTGCTGCATGAACATCTATATCAATTGTCTGCAAACCAATCACCGCAATACCAATCCATACCAATAAACAGTTCTTCTTCCGATAACCTATTCCCCAAGAGAATAATGTAAATACGATTAACAACAAAGCTGCAAGCTGTATAACCGTTAATCCCATATACATCACCGTTCCCCGTTTATCCATAAAACATTCAGAGACTAAAATAGAAAAGCCAAAACCTGCCATTGTAATATTAAATATATGTTTCTTCTTAACAAACAAAACTATAATCAGTACAAGTAATATTACCATGCAAAATGCCTCAAAAAGCTGAGACGGGAATACTCTGTATGACAGTACTTCATCAGGAAATTTCACAGAAAAAGCTCCACTCACAGGAATACCATAACAACATCCCTCCGCAAAACATCCCAGTCTGTTAAAAATATGCTGAATAGGGAAAAAGAAAGCTACTATATCCAACATTTTTTCAGCATTTTCCTTATATATCCAACCAAAAATCAAAGGAAGAAAAACACATGAAGCAATCACAATACCAATAAAATGAGTTCCACCATCCTTCCACATTTTCAAGAATTCAGATGTGAAAGCTCCCGATAAAGGAAAGCACAACCTTCTTATAACGACAGCCAATGCTGTGCCAATTGTAAATACTATCGTTATTTCAATAATGATAGGCAATAATATATAAGTAAATGCTTTACCTCGTTTTCTATAAGAAACAAAATAAAGTATCAATACTGTCATTATCGAAATAATACTTCCCATATTGATAAGCACATCTCTAAAAAATATATGTTGTCCGAAAATATCAATAAACTTTAACATATACACCTACTCCAATCCCTGGCATTAACTATATCCTTTAACCCTTATCAATCTCCAAAGCAATCTTCTTTGCATGAGTTGAAAGGCAGAAATGATATGCTCCTTTTAGACGCACAACCTTGACAGGACCTGACAAATATTTTTTCCATGACTTATAGTGCTTTTTATATCCAATTGTCAGGAGATCCCTGTCTCCAAAGAACATAATTGTTTTCGTCTTAACTCTTTGTCTAACCTCATCTTCAAAATAGGATACATATCTTCTTGCATCCTTTTTGACCAAATCATACATTTCTTCTGTAACTGTAACCTTATGCCCCGAAAGAACACTTATTCCATAGCCGCCAACCTTATGTGAAAACAAATCCCACATAAGTCTCTGTTTATCTTTATCACCAATAAATGCTGTTGGCAGACTTCCAATCATAACAAGCCTACATTCAATATTCGGTATTTTTTTTATTTTACCGGTAAGTTCCACTGCAAGGGCAGCACCGACACAGCACCCTATAACAGTAATTGAAACTCTGCAATCCACGGATCTGATGTTTTCTTTAACCTCAGTTATTATTTCTTTTGATAGTTCTTCTACAGAACTATTGTTTTCCAGCGTATCACAGGCCCAAAATTCAAATCCGTATTTTTCAAGTTCCTTCGCAAGAGGTAAAAAACTGTTGATTCCTGCACCGGCATAAGGAACACCGATTGCAAGTTTTCTTTTTTGAATAGATTTGTCTCTACAAATATTATCCGAAGACAATTTCTTTAACAATTTAATATTTGTTCTGTCTTCCATTAATTTTTCAGCTAACTTGGAAACAGATTCTGCACCTGCTATATCATCATAATGAACTTTATATCCAAGTTCTTCTATTTTTATCATCCATTCTACTCTTGATATTGAATCAAGTCCAAACTCTGATATTAATGTACCTGGCGACGGCATCTCATTTAAACCGAGTATCTCTCTAAGACTTTCTGCCAAAAGACTCTCTGTTTCATAATATTTATTACTTTTATCCTCTTCATTCTCACGAACATGACTATTACCGGACTGTTTGATTATTTTATTAAGTGTTTCATAGTCACATTTTCCGTTTTGAGTATAGGGAATATTATCAACATTACAAAGAATATCAGGCATATAATGAGGAGCAACCTTTTGTGCCAGCTCTGCTCTGAGTTTTGTTTTATCTTTTTCTGTTACCAAAAACAGCACCAAACGATTATCAATACAATTTGCAGCTACTCCTCTGACGCCATTAAGAGTTGCCGCCTCCTGTTCTAACAAAGAAAGGTTTATTCTCATTCCACGAAGCTTAATCTCCCTGTCTTTTCTGCCAACATAATTATACTCACCGTTATCATCACGATACACTATATCCCCTGTATAGTAGCAGCGTTTACCATCAATTAAACCAAATCGTTTTTGAGTCTCTTCTTCATTACCTACATAGCCTTTACCAACAAGATCACCCATCACGACAAGTTCACCGCAATAACCGTCAGGTATCGCGTTGCCATATTGATTGACAATCCTACACGATGTGTTCCACACTTCTCTTCCGATTGGTGTCTTTTTTTCATCTTTAATACATTCATGCCATGTAACATCAATCGTACACTCTGCAGGTCCATATAAATTAAATAATTTTGTATCAGGAAGACTGTCATAGAAATTCTTAACCAATGACGGCGATAATACTTCTCCGCTTGAAAAAAACTTCTTAACAGGAATATCAGACTTGTTCCCATGTTGTTCTAACCACTTAAGGCATACCGAAAGCATCGAAGGAACAAAATGCATTGTGTCAACATTATATTTGATAACAGCATCCCACATCTTTTCAGGTTCTCTTTCATATCCATCAGGAACTATTATCATTGTTCCACCACAAATAAACGGAAGTAATAATTCCCATACTGAAACATCAAATGTATTCTTTGTCTTTTGTAAAACCCTGCATCTATCAAGTGCAAAAGTTTCTTTCATCCATGCAAGTCTGACATTAAGTGCATGACGGTATATCTGTACAAGTTTGGGATTCCCTGTACTTCCTGAAGTATGTATTGCATAAGCTAAAACATCCTTATTTAATTTTTCATCAGGAGTATTGTCAATCTCAGTTTCTACATCAAGTACCGATTCCACCCAGGCATCATCTATAACAAAATCAACCTGCTTTGCAATTGCATCCAACCTCTCCTTTGATTCATTTACCGCTATAGGAACAAATACGGTTTTTGTATTAAGACAGGCCAGTATCGTAAGCGGCATCATTTGTGAACGATACAATTTAAGCCCGACCATAAATGTATCGTCTATTTTCAAATTATTTTTTTCTTTTATTAAACGACCGCTGATTCTTCTTACTTTTTCATACGCTTCTTTGTATGTCACCACCAACCCGTTTTTTCCGGAATCAATTATACATTCACTGTCCCCTTCTTCTCTTACTCTCTTAACAAACTCATCCCATATATCGGATGCTTCATGAGTATCAATATTAATTTTTTCTATACTTTTACTTGTTCTCTTATCATCAACTAATCCATTACGGATTATCTCCATAATATCTTCATGAAAACTCTCTATCTCTTTATATGTATATATATCTGTCATATATTGATATGTCAGTTGTATTCCATCTATTTGTTCATCTATCAAAATACGCAGTCCGACCTCTACCGCATCACAATTAATCTCATCCATAAATGATGAATGATTAAGCGGTAATCTCTTAGTAGGTCTATAGGTAATACATGTATCATACATCTTGCCGTAAAACTGTTTCCTGTCCCTTAATTCCTTAAGAGATAAATCTCTACATCTAAACATTGTATATTCAAGTATTTTAATATCCCTGCATATTTTTCCAAAAGTATCTTCCTCGCAAACTTTAACAACAATCGGCAGAACATTTGTAAACATTCCTGCCGTATTCATATATTTTTTCCTGCGATTTATCATAACTCTGCCAATACTTGCCCATTTACTTCCTGTTATACTGCTGTCATGTATAGCCAAAGCTGCCGTAAATAAATGTTCAGCAGTAAATCCATTACTTTCACAGTATTCACAGAACGCCTCATACTCATTTCCCGTTATATGTTTCTTTGTAACGTTAGCTTTAGGGCTGTTAGAAATTCTTCTATTTGGAAATACCATATGTTCAGATTCTATCAAATCCAAATAATCATCAGGTATTCTTTTTATCTCACCCTGTTTTTTTTCTTCTTCTTCCAAATATTCCAGATACGAATTATCTGTAATATTCTTCTCCCATAACGGACTATCAGGATTTGTCGCAAGCTCATAAGCTTCTTTGGTAACTTTCATAAGACCAATTCCATCACATATAAGATGATGAAATATACCAAGCAGCCATACACCATCATCCCTATCCATTATATAATATCTCACCGTGCATCCATCAACAGCTAATATCGGTGTATTCATTAGACTTTTAAGTTTCTCTTCTCCAATTTGTGCCTCCGGACCATCAAGAATTGTAATGCAATCCTCATCCATTTCTGATATATAGAGTTTTCCCTCAAAATTAACACGAAGATTAAGCGCAGTATTAATTTCATGAAGCCTGCATAGCACCTTACGAAGACTTTGCGGATCAATATTTTTATCAAAATAAATAACACCACCTATATTTCCAATACAAGAATCAGGATATCTCTTTGTCATTTTCCATATGCTTTTTTGTTGTTCTGTCATGCTATACATCTTCATGTTCGTTTTTCCTCTTATAGTTGTTTTATGTCATAATCACCCGAAGCCCACCTTACGGCAGGCTCCGGGCTTTTCATTGAAATCTGTATCCGATTAGAAACACTGTGATTTAGAATCTGTCAGCTACATCATCCGTAATATCTTCTGTCTTCTTTTTTTTAGCAAAACCAATACTTCCACCTGTAACTTTATCTAACTCTTCAAGATCAAGTTCCTTATCTTCTTCGTTAGTTATTTCTTTCTGTTTTTTATCTTCCATAGTGTCACCTTATCCTTTCCCCATGAAATCACTTCACAGTCATAGTCTTTTTGATACCAACAGACTTGGTAAACAGTTTCTTGACTGCTTTCTTTTTCTTAGCATTGCCTGAAAGCTTAAATTTCGCCTTGGAATTAATTTTTCTAAATGCATTCTTTCCAATCTTCTTAAGCTTAGTTGTCTTAACATTAACTTTCTTTAACTTACTACATCCTGCAAATGCATTCTTGCCGATTGTTTTTACATTCTTAGGAATTGTTACGCTCTTCAACTTCTTACAATTCTTAAATGCACCTGTATCGACAGTTGTAAGTTTACTATCCATTGTAACCTTAGTAAGGTTGCTACAGCCTGAAAATGCATCCTTTCCAATCTTCACAACATTCTTGCCAAGTACTACAGTCTTAACCTTTTTGTTATTCTTAAATGCTTTTGCAGCAACTGTTGTTACATTATATACCTTACCTCCGGCATCTTTAACAGTATCAGGAATTACTACTTTCGTCTGATTAGCTTTCTCAGATGCTGTGTAAGCCACCTGATCTTTTGCTATTACTGTATATACTCCACCATCTACCGTCATCTTAGTTGCAGTTGCAGGTGTTTCAGTTGTTGTAGTTGTACCCGGTGTTACATTTGTATCAGTTTTTGCAGGTGTCGTATTATCAGGTTTTGATGTTTTTTCAACTACCGCCACCTTGAATTCCTTCTCAATAATAGCTTTCTTTGGTACCTTGATATATTCATTCTCGTATGTTCCAAGTATTCCCATAGTTGAATCTGCTTCCTGATTATCCGCTACAAACTCAGAATCCTTAGGATATGCGTACATCTTAATTGTTGTCTCACCGGCATTCATTCCTGTTGCAAGTCCGCCATTATCAACTGAAATGACATTCTCATTCTCAGATACAAAGTGATATTGCAATCCTTCTGCTCCTGTCGCTCCAGACTTGTCACTTGCAAGATCCGATGTGAACTTCGGAGAAAGAACAGCTGTTTCACCCGGTAATAACTCAAGAGCTCCATCCTTTGTTCCTTCTAAGCCAACATTCTTAACTGCATTAACAACTTTCATCTGCTCAGCATCAGCAACTCTGACAATATTCTTAGTAGCATATCCGCTGTCAGCTTTCACAAATACGACTGCCGTATCAGTTACACCGCCTTCGTCATCTGTCTCAGATGTAAATGCCTTTGCGGAATCCAATGTAATAATCTTTTCGAATTCCACTGTATCACCTGGTCTTAATGTAGGGTACTCAACTTCTGCAACCTTTACAGTATCTCCGGAAACATCATATCCGATCTGAGCAACTCCACCTTCTTCAATTCTGCCACCAATATTGCTAATCTTACCTTTGACTTTGAACTGATCTCTTACATCAGTTTCCTCAATAATAAGATCATGAACGCTCAACTGGCTTTCTATTGTTTCACTTAACTTCTCTTGTGCTACAACCTTACCATCCTTATCTGTAACCGTAATGGTAAGTCCTGTCTTATCTGCATCCTCAGGTATAGAAATCAATGCAGATGCTGTTATTGAATCACCACCGATAAGATTATCAAGAGATATACTGTCTGTATATTCTTCCTCAGCGATAAATCCTGTAATGTCATCTTCATCATCCTTACTAATTACAGTCTTCTGTAATACACTTCTGCCACTCTCATCTTCTGCTGTAAGAGTCATACCTGTTACTGTCTCAACACCATCATTAAGGATATCGAATTTGACCATTGCATCTGTACCTGCAATAAGATTATCAGTAAATCCGGCATTCTTAATCTTAACAACACTCTTAGGATCAACTGTAAATGTATAAGGCATAGCATTTTCATAATCCGGAACGGAATAAGGTACAAACTCATCTTCTGTTAATGGTTCAATTGTCTCGTTGTCCCCGATACCTGCTCCGTTACTTCCTTCACCATTTGCAGCATTTTTGTTATTCTCTTCAAGCGCTTTATTGTACTCTTCAAGTGTAACAATCTTTGAGTCTGCCTTGTAAGCAAGACCGATAAGCTTATCACCTTCAACCTCAAATGCTACGCTGCTGTAATTTGCACCAACCTTACTTGTTATCTGTACAGGTTTGGTTTTTACGTGCTTAGCAAGATCATATCTTGCAGTATAGAGCTGGGATTCTGTCAAAGTATTTGCCGGATCTAATGCTTCAGCTCCACCTTCTTCAACGCCTTCTTTAAGACATGCGCCTGTCTGTGACCAAACGAAGTATACAAAGTCATCAGATGCCTGTACATCAAAATCATTAATTGCACTCACTGCATTATCTGCCTCTGCCTTCTCACCCTTTACAATTGTAATCGGCGGAATATACATATCAACATCTGTAGTATCCCAATTATCAGGTAATGTCTTATTAATGTAGTAATAGTCGCCTTCTCCCTTCTTGAGGAGTGTCTTATAATTATGAACTATATTACTCATATCAAGTGCCTGGATATCTCCGTTATGCAGCCATGTCAGGAATGTAATATTCTTCGCTCTGACAAAACGTACATTCTTATCCTCAACAGTATCATTATTTACAATGATTGGATGCATAAATGAATCCTTTACAAAGTCATATATCTGCATATATACATCTCTGTCAGCATTAGTATTCATATCGCCATCACGATCAATTGTATAAGCAAATACACCAAGATCATTGTAACTCATTGCATCAGTATCAACAATAAGTGCCTTATTAGCATCTTCTTCGTCTAATTGATTGATTTCAGGCTCTATATTATCAACCCAGTATCCATTATCATCTAACTGCTCATCCAACTCAATCTGTGGAAGGAAATCAAAGAACTCCTGTCCATAGAAACCTACTGAATATTGATTAAATTCATCATCAGAAAGTTCCTCTAAATCAGTACGTTTATATGTTTCATCCCACATATTTGCGTCGAAATCATATGTTCTTGCAGCCATTACAGTTATTGATGGGAATAATACATCACCAAGATATTCTTTTCCGTCTTCCTGTGGTTCATACTCCTTCTTTTGATAATAAACTATCATAGAGTTATCGTTGTATGAAACATTGGCTGCCACATCCGCTGTAGCGTCAGAATAATTACCCGCCTCAGCAGCTGTTGTTGTCTTGGTTATCTCCTGAATATCTGAAATCTCACCTGATTTATTAACGAATACACAATGGAGATTCATTGAATTCTGCATGTCAACCTTGCTTGTCTCATCTGTAAATACCTTATCTGCTGAAGACCATGTAATAACAGCACCGCGATCTCCAAGATCAAAGATATCAGGATCCTGATCAAGTGTATTGTCATTTTCAATCAGCTTAGGTTCAGACCATCCATCAGTTTTATTATAAATTGTGTAATAAATTGCCTTAGCATTAAGTGCATTTTCTCTTGCAGGATCTACATTTGTAAATACTGCAACATAATTATCTGCTCCAAGCTTAACCATTCTGAAATCAGGATTCTCAGCAATCTTATTACCGATAGATTTCTCTACATAACCATCCTCGCTCTCATCAATACTCTTAGCACTGATTTTGCCTGATTTCCACTTAGTTCCGCCCTTCATATAACTGAGATCCTGTGCCTGCATCACATCTGCCGATTCGTACAGGAAGTTCTGGCCGTCTCCAAATGATGAACTTCCACTGTTACCAAAGAGATTAACATTGGTACTTGCAAGATTCCATGTATGCTTGATCATCAATACCTTAACGGTAAGATCAGCAGACAGATTAACTGAGCCATTATTCTCTTGAGCTGTAGTGTAGAACTGCATATTGAACTGAGCCTTACCACTAACTGTTACCTCTATAAGGTTACCAAGAACTCCGGCCCCAAGAGATATAGTGATATAAGGATTAAGTTCAAAGACACCGTAACCGTCAAATTTTCTTTGCGCATTATTCATATTGCAATCAAAGATGTCGATGCTGCCATCAGAATCTTTAAGATTTGATATAAAGTATTTCTCAGGATAACGCTGATCTTTTCTCTGTTCAACTATAAATGTTGCAGAGCCGTTACCTCCCGCACCAAATCCGAGATTTACAGTAATACCTATCGGTGTTGCAAAGGAAACTGTTACGTTAAATCCTCCATCAACTGTCGCTGTAAGTGTCATTGATTTGAAATAGAACTTACCGGCATTCGTGCCTTCAGTTTCTTTTCCAAATACCATAACGAAACTGAATCCGACATTCAGATTAGCATTTCCTCCGAGAGTTGTCTGTGTCTTCTTAGGATCCTGTGCATTCTTTGCAGTTTCTTTGTACTTCTTCTCTGCTTCCTGTTTCTCTTTATTAGCTTTATCAAGCTTTTCTTTTAATTCTTTCTTCTTTTGTTCATCTTTACATTTAGAAAGTTCTTTATTGGTGTCAGCTATCGCCTGATCCTTTTCTGCCAGCGTAGAAGCCGCTTTCTCGATATTGCTGCGATTCTCTGACTTGTTCATTACTTCTTTGTTGAAACCAACTGTAATAATCTTGTCACCGGTTGTTGTATCATTTGCTACATGCTCACCTAAAGCGTCATCAAAGTCACCATTCCAGCCCAGGTTAAATGCAGAATCAATCTTTCCTACCATCTTGATAGCTGTATTAGCTCCACCAAACGCAAAGCTGTTAGCAAAGTCAAGAATTCCGATTGACTCACAGAGTGACATTCCAAGTTCTCTCTGAAGATATGTATGATCCATATTATCAGTAAATACAACTCTAAGTGTAGCTCCGGTCGGTATCTCGTTCTTCTTAGGATTGAAATCAAATCTAAAGTATCCGTTGTTAGCATCACCGAAGGATGTTCCTGCTACATCTTTATCAAGTTTCTTACCATCAGTACCATAGAACTGAAGTGTAGCATTCTTCATTGAAACACCTGACTTATCAGCACGCATCTCAATTCGGATATCTGTGTCACCATTACTGAGTGCAGAATACATTCCTTCCACATCGTGAGTTATCTTCTGCTCAACATACTTGCCATCTTTACCTTTAACATAAACCTTAGCATTAGATATTGTCAGATCATCCTTTGTATCTATGATACATTTACCAACCATACCCGGATTCATTACGAAAGAAGTATTGATAGAACCCTCTTCTCCGTAAGCATTAACATTAACCAGATAATAGTTAAGTACTGAGAACGAATTATCTTCAACTCGGAAGAAACCTTCGCTCTTATTGTTCTTATTAGTTCCACCTGTTGCGGTCTGAACCTGGTTACCATTAATAGTTACATTAGCTCCGTTAATACCCTTTTCAAATTCTTCATTACCAAGTATATAACGATCACGGATCTTAACAAAGCCGTAAATATCTGTCGGATCTCCTACCTCCTGCTGTAACTGGAAGCTGTAGTAAACTCTTCCAAGAGAAATCTTAGCAGTATATGGAAGAACACTACCCTGTACAGGAGTAAATGACTTATATGCGCTGTTTGATTCAGGATAACCTTCACCGGTCTCCTTATCATCAAGTGTTCCGTCTCTCCAAACAGGTGAATAACCTTCCTGTGCAGTTCCTATCAATGAATATGTCTGATTCATGTTGACATTTTCAATGTTAAAATGATCTTGTGTTCCCTCTCCTGCCAGTTCCTCGCTAAGAGACGCCTTATATACATTCTTATCCTCATCAATGTAGAGAACAATTCCCTGCTTAGCAGAATCGGTATCCTTCATCTTAGGATCTGCCATTACCTTAATCTTAGCGGTATCATAATTGATATATGCAGTATATCCGGTAGAATTGATATCACCAAGTCCTGTGACAAATGTAGATTTGTCATTACCTTCTGTTTCCTTATTGCTTGACGAGAACGTCTTGTCATTTGACTGCAATCCGATAGCGGCTACAGAATAACCACTATTTGAAGCTGCAGAAATAGATAATGTATCAAGTTTCTTAAGATTAACTGATTTTGAATAACCTTTATAATTACCCTTCTTATTCTGCTCATTGCCAACCGTTGCATTACTGTTACTGAAATCTACAGTAGCACTCTTAACTTCAAACGCAGGTGTCAGTTCAAAGGTGTGTCCGTTAGACATATAGTCGCCGCGGTATTTCTTGACAAAATCATATGTAAGCCCACCGCTTATCATGTCAGGTTCCGACCAACTGTTACTTGAGTTCTTTCTCTTCAAGCGATATCCCTTGAATGAAACGGTATTGGCACTAGACGAAATTCCTGCCGAATTTTTTTTGCCCGAATACATGTAATTCAAGCCAAGACTTCCCTTGTCAGTTGTCTTCTTAATATTATTTGAATCTCCGTCAAAATATGCCTTACCAAGATTAATGTCATCTCCGTACTTAGACGAAGTTGTGGAACCCGTGTAACGAATCTCCTGATAATAGTTATAATCTGAATTGTTATTTATAATAAATGTATAATCTGGATAATGAACCGTAATCTTATTGATCAAAACAGATGCACTATCATTACTGTCCTGTGGTGTTGTACTAACCCACAAATAAGCTGAGCCAAGATCTTTCCACTTGTCAAATTCTTTGTCAATATCACGTTTGTACTCCAAATAACTATTTTCACTCTCGGAATTATAAGTTCCTGCCGCAGTATTAAGAATATCTCTGTCTGAAGACGTCTTATTCTTAGCTACCACAAAATTAACTTTCTTTTTACGGTGATAATCTGCCACGGTATGCTTATCCTTACATTTGCCTTCTTCATGATATGTTATTTTCTGGCCTTTTACCGTGAACTCCACCTTAATACTATCTGCAAGACGAAGATCTATAGGACCTGCAACCCACGAACCTGTGAGCCAATTTTTATTGGAAATGCCAACCTCATATGGTCCGGCTTCTGCCGTGATACTGTTCTCGGCCACTACTGCTTCCGCAGAATCAGCAAACTTAGAAATAGTAACAAGTGAGGCATAGTTATCTTTCTCGCGTACAACGCCTTCCTCACTAATACCGACATAAAACTGTCTGTCTTCTGTTCTATCTCCAATTATCGGTACTTCAACAGTTTTCTCAGTTACTCCGGCCGGGAATATTAGTTCCTCAACAACCGACTCATAGTCTACATTAGGCACTGCATCAACTGACTTGGTTCCAACTGTAACAAATGCAAGCTGATCAATACCGTCAGTCCTTACAATCGTAACCTTTGCGGTATCTTCATCAGGTCCGACTACAATCTCCTTATCCTTAACTGCGAAAACATTATCAACTGCTTTTTCGTCATCTGAAATATTAAGATATCCGTTGTAATCCGGACCTATTTCAGTGCCTTTGGCATCACACAAAACAAATACAAACTGCTCTTCAGATTCAGACTTACTGTCATCTAAGGTCTCAACAATAATGTCCTTCTGATATTCACCTTTCTTAAATGTGATAACAGCTTCCTGTCCTTCAGCTTGCTCGAAATACGAAAGAGCCTGTTCATTTCCGGCTGCCATCGTATCCTTAATCTCATCCGGAGTTGCCTCAGGATTAGACTCAGTCCAATCATTAGCAGGTGCATCTTCTTTCATCTGAGCCTTATACGCTGCCTGAAGACCACTCTTCTTTTCCGATTTTGAATTGGAAGTTTTAGATGCTGTATTTCCTTTATTAGCGGAAGTTGCATCATTAGCCTTTTCATCTTCAACAATAACACTGGTATCTGCTGTATCTCCTGCTACAGCAGACTGTTGCATCAATGGAACAGAATTTTCGTTGACATCTAACTGTTCCTTCTTAAATCTTGAATGAACAACCGTAAGCAAATAATCAGAGCCGTATTCTGCCGACACATCAATAGCCTTAAAGCGTACGGTTGCTTCCTTGTCGGTATTACCCTGCCTGAAAACGGTGATTGTCTTTTTCTCACCCTCTTTTACATTAAGCAGTGTCTCTCCAAAACCTACCAGACCATTCGGGTATTCTTCATCACTTACTGAACTTCGCATCTGTTCTTTCAGATCCGTTCCTGATACGGGTGCTGCGGACACCGGAACTGATGTCAACACCATACTACCCGCAATCACAAAGCTAAATATTTTCTTAAAATATTTGCATTTCATATACTCTACCTCCATCAATATTCTGTTTGTTACTACCGGTAAATGCTAATCTACGCCTCCCTTCTATTCATTATTAAACACTTATTAATATGCAAAATGACTCACTCAATCTTCCCCGCTCAAAATCACCTGCATAAATAATATTCATTAAATTCAAGAACGCCTCAGCGTTCTTGCTCATTAATTCTTCTTACCCCCACCTTCACTATATTTGCAGTAGGAGGTACATAAACTATTAAGTTATACATTTCCGCTCATAACTATTCATTTTTCATGAATATTCTGTATAAAATTATATCATAAACAAAATTGGCTATCAACAAAAAATGGCGTGCATAACCAATTATTCTTACAAAATAAAGTGGAGCAAGTCTCCTTGCTCCTAATCACAGTATATCTCATTGGAATTATTGTGTTTTTCCATTCGTTCTTTCATTTTTCAAATCCAAAGTGCTTCGCCAAAAGCATCACAGTTTCCACAATGCTCCTGTTTGGATCACGTTAAAGCCAAAAATAACTGCTGTTCTTAATATCCTGATATTTCTATCTGCATTTACTACCTTCTTTATCATATCATAGTATCGAAAGTGTTAATACAAACTCACAGTTTGAAAATCGTAATATCACATATTTTCACTTGGCTCGTCGTGGATAACACACAAAAAAAAGACTTCAGCAGAAGTCTTTTCTCGATTACATCGCGCTAACCATATTAAAAACCATCCACGTAAATGTCCCAATCGCACTTAACGCTAATATCGCTGTCACTCCAATTGTAACCTTTACATATTTCTTTTCTTTTAATGCCAATGCTCCTACTGAAATCACATCCATAGTAAAGAAAAATTGAAACAAAGCAGCCAAACTTATAAGCCATTTACTGTGAATTTTATCATCTTTTGCCTTTTTTAGGTAAGCAAATGAGAATACACCACCTGCAAGCATAGTAACATAACCATACAAACTTAACATTGTTACTGCGACCGGAGTTACAAAAATCATAAAAACTATTGGTGTAAACGTCAGCAATATAAGTACGCATATTAACAGCCCACCTATTATATACAATGGTATTAATCCATACTTTATTAATACTGAGCAGCCAAGCAACGTCTCCCTTGAAATAGCTGACCTATATCTTCCCAAATATATAGCATTATAAATACCAAGAAATGAAGGAATTGCAAATATCATTAACGCTAATGGTGATGATGCATAAGTCATAAGCAACGAAAACAATAATATACTTCCATATGCTGCTATCAAAAATACTATTGCATTTATTACACATATAATTTGTTCTTTTCGTTTCACGTCTTTTTACCTTCATTTCTTCTCTATTTTTCTTTTATTTATTCTTACTGTCTTATTATTACTATTTGTTAAATAATCACTCATGCATACTGTACTCTGTGTCCTCCGCAATCATCTCAAGCATAATGCGTGCAAATTTCTCATCAAATTGCGTACCCATTCCCTTTTCTATCTCACTCTTCACATAATCCTGCGGACTAATATCACGATAACTCCTGTGACTGGTCATTGCGTCATAAGCATCTGCAACGGCTATAATTCTAGCTTCTTCAGGAATATCTTCTCCTTTTAAACCATCCGGATATCCTCTTCCGTCATATCTTTCATGATGCCATCTTGCACCGGTCACCAGTTTAGGCATTTCAGTGATGGTTACAAGTATCTCCGCTCCCTTTACGGGATGTTTCTTTATTTCCATATATTCCTCATCGGTAAGTTTTCCAGGCTTATTTATTACCGTGTCAGGAACACCGATTTTGCCGACATCATGCAAAAGTCCCATAATATAAATCTCTTCCTGTCTTTCTTCATCATATCCAAATCTTTTTGCAATTTCTCTGGAATATATCGCCACCCTTTCGGAATGCCCATTCGTATATGCATCTTTGGCATCTATAGTTTTGGCAAGAGTATGCACAACGTGCAATGAAAGACTCTCAAGTTCAGCCGTCTTTTTGGCTACCTCACTGTGAAGATTTTTCTGTAACAAAGTGAGATCAAGAAGGTTTCTTATTCTTATTTTCAAAACTTCCGAAGAAAATGGCTTTCGGATAAAATCCATTGCTCCCAGCGAAAGCCCCTTAGCTTCAGAATCCGGATCATCGTTCGCCGTAAGGAAAATGACCGGAACCTCCTCACGTGAATTATTTTTTTCCCACTCCCTTAATGTACAAATTGTCTCAAACCCGTCCATTTCCGGCATTCTAATATCAAGCAATATAATATCTATTGGATTCTTCGCAATATAATCCATCAAAAGTCTTCCGTTCTTTAAGCATGTAACCTTAAAACCCGCTTCCGCAAGAATCATATTAGCCTGTTTTAGTATCATAGTGTCATCGTCGACAACAACAATTCGCTCCTCCATAATCATCCCCTCGCTTTCATACTTCTTTGGTAATAATCTCAGGTATCAATTCGTAATCATAATTATCTACGGCCTTCAAGATAGCTGCAACCCTATCCTCTTCTCCTCTAGGAATCTGATATTCTTGCAGCATTTGTGCTACATGAACCATGCTGTCAAAGTCAAAATTTGCACAAGACTCGTAAAGTGTAATGTACGCTTCTTTTAGTTTTTCAACGGAGATTATCGGACGTTCATCTTCACTTTTATCTCTCTCCATTTTCTTTTGATTTAAAGGCTCCAATTTATTCACCAGATTGTTATACTGTACAATCAACTTTGGAATCTCTTCTTCCAGTGTTTTTATATCGCCTGCATCTCCTGCTCTTTCCAGCCTTGCAGCAAGTTCTCCAAGTTCAAGTGCACCTATGATTCGGGATGTACTCTTAAGGGCATGAACTTTTATCGTTGTATTCTTAATATCTTTTGCTTTCCAAAAAGTTTCGATATCCTCGACATTTTTCGGTGCAGAATCAAGATATGTTTTTAATGTTACTAAGTAAGATTGGCTGTTTCCACAGTATCTCAGACCTGTTTCCACATCAATTTCATCTATATTTTTGATAAAACCTGGGATTACACTGTCATCCTCTTCAACTCCACTCGATCCCGGTGCGATTTTTTCCTTCGGTAAGTACTGTAAAAGCATTCCTTCCAGCCGATTAGGATCGATAGGTTTTGACATATAACCATCAAAACCTGCCTTTATGTACATTTCACACATACCGGATATTGCATTTGCCGTAAGGCATATAATAGGTGTTGCATCATTAGGCGTTTGCTTAAGACTACGCATTTGCGAAAGAGTCTCTATACCATCCATGTCCGGCATCATGTGATCCAAAAATATCACATCGTATTGCTTTTTTTGATACATCTGAATAGCCTCATTACCACTCTCTGCTGTATCAATCTGAATCTTTGTACGGCTTAAAAGGCCTGAGAAAACTGTAAGATTCACCGGAGCATCATCGACAACTAGTACCTTCGCTAACGGCGCGGTAAACTTCTCTCGATACCCCTTCCTTTCTTTCATCGATAATCTTAACGCCTTCTCATAATCACCAATAGGCTCCCATTTCACCACTTTTTGCTCTAAATCGAAAAAGAAAACCGAGCCCTCTTTGTAAACACTCTCCACTTGTAAGTGACTACCCATTTTCACAAGTAAACTCTGTGCAATGGTAATGCCAAGGCCTGTACCTTCGATGTTTCTGTTTCTTTTTTCCTCGACACGTTCAAAAGCTTTGAACATTCTGTCTATATCCTCAGTCTTAATTCCTATTCCGGTATCGGCAACACTGATTTTCAAAATTATTGTATCCCTTTTGTCCGGTATTTTTTCATATCCAACAGAGAAGGTAACGGTCCCCTCTTGGGTGTATTTAACTGCATTAGTCAAAATATTCGTAATTACCTGCTTTATTCGAATCTCATCCCCGTTAAGCATTGAAGGTATTTCGCCATCAATGTTTAACTTGAAAATAAGTCCTTTGTCTTCCGATTTTTTTTGGACCATATTAACAAGGTCGTTCAGCATGGACACGAAACTGTAATCCACATTTATGATATCCATTTTGCCGGCTTCAATCTTTGAAAAGTCCAGAATATCGTTAATCAATCCCAAGAGAGTATTTCCTGCCGTGCGTATACTCTCTGAATAATCGAGTATTTTCTCATCGTTACTCTCTCTTAACACCATTTCGTTAAGGCCTAAAATAGCATTCATAGGAGTGCGTATGTCATGTGACATGGTAGAAAGAAAGTATGATTTAGCTTCGTTGGCTTGATTTGCCTGTTCAGCAACTTCCGACAATTTGCGGTTGTAAATCATCAATATTATAAAATTGTATATAAGTAGGGAAACCAGACCGACAGAAACAATACCCAGCAAAAGCCAATCAACTACTCGACTTTTCAACAGATCATCCACAGGAATATACGCAAGCAGATACCATACCTTCAATGATTCAAACGGTGCATAAGATATCATGCAATTCTCGCCTTTTGAATTATTGACGGTCATCGAACCCACTCCTCCAATAATCTCATTTTTAATGCGCTTGTATTCCTCAATGGAAACATTATTGTAAGATCTGAAATACTCAAAGAAATTGCTGTTTTTTAAAGATTTTCCACGAATGATATAATCACCATCCTGATCAACAATACTTATTTCTGCATTCTCATACTCACCTTTTAAAAATACCAGTTTCTGCTCTAAACGACTGATTGGAACCACTCTCATCAAAAGACCGGTCCTAAGTTTACCGGTATCCGGATCAAACACCTTAACATAATTCATAAATGCAATCGATTGTATTCCGTTCATGGGATTCGTATATGCCCTTGTGATATTGACCACGCCGTCAACATTGCTTACACTGTCAAGATTTTCAAAGATTGATACATTTTTGTAAGAAACCGAATAATTGCCGGGATCGCCTAATTTTTCTGTCGTAGAAATACCGGATAATTCCAAATCATCCATAAAAATAAGATGACCTGATATTTCAAGAGATATCTTGGCTTTTCGAATATAGGACATCGCCTCTTCCGCTGTCATTGGTGTTCCCGCTTCTGCGGAACGATTGACATAGTTGGACCATATATCGCAAAGATGTTGCTCATCCTCAAGGTAGTTTGCGATAATCTGATCAACCGTGAGTGTCATCTTCTCGTATGCTTCTATGACATTTCGCTTGCTTTCTTCCTCCATGGAATTAGCATATCCGACAATAAAATATAATATAAGTATTATGATAAAAAGATTGGGAATGATTAACAGCGCTTTCTTCATACGAAACCCTCCGTTTCCTATTCAAAGGTTCCGTACTTTTTGATGGCATCCTCAACAGTGCTCTCACCTTTTCCAACCTGATAAGCTGCACATTTAATTTGTACGGTAAGAGGATCTGTAATGCCAAGAACCTCAGGAGATATGATACGGTCTGAAGGCACCTTTCCGAACGGAGCATAAACCGAATCAAAAGACATCTCCTTTGTAGGAGTTACCAAACGTTTCACTGAAGCCATCTCATTAAGTTCAGTGTCTGTTATCAGAAAACGCATAAATTCGTTGGTCATATCAAGATTATCACATTCCTTGTTCACGGAGAATTCTACGGAAGGACTGTCTATAAAATATCCTCCATCCTCAGTAAGAGGAATCGGTGAAAACGTGTACTTAAACGGTGCTAAAGAAAACGCCTCGGACTGGCTTTCTCTTTTTTTTGTTCCGGACACGGTATCACCCGAGCAAATCATCATCGGTACATCGCCTTCAAAAAAGCGTAAAATCACCTGTGTATAGTTATCTTCAATTTTATCACACTCGTTTGTATTGATACAACCTCCTTGGATCATCCTCTCCACAACTTCCAGTGCAGGACGCATATATTCTCCCGCTGCGGAATCTAAATCGTTTGCCATTTTGAGCGCTTTAGGATTATCGGCAAGTGTGGCTGCAAACAACGGATAAGCAACCGTGTACATAAAGCAGCTGGAAGAATCCTTGCTGTATCCCATCATAGGGCTCTTGTACCCCTTCGTCTGAAACTCTTCGCACACTTTCAATAACTCCGTCCATGTTGTTGGAACACTTAGTCCTTCCTTTTCAAACAAATCATTATTCACCAACATTCCATAACTTCTGGAAAAAACCGGAACCATCATTACATGATTTTCGGCATCATGATTGATTAATCCAGGGCGTATACATCCCAAATCAAGATTCAAAGAAGCATCTGAAAGATCTTCCGCATGTTCAAATACCGAAGCATATTTGTCATTGCCAATCATCCATGCATATGAGAAGAAAATATTTGGTTTGTCTTCTCCTTCCAATGTGGTCTCCAATATGTTGTTATAGTCATCCAACTTTACATAACTTAGCTGAACCTTCGGATAAAACTCGTTGAAGCGATCAAATTCAGCCTCTAACGCCTCAAAGTTGTCATAACTTCCTGCCACGGTGATACTACAATCTGTATTTGTGTCAAGAGTTGGAATGAAGCCTTCTTCCTTTTTTTCCGTATTTTTGTCGCCACACGCCGTTAGGGATACAACAACGCTTATAAGTAATATTATACAGTTCATCTTTTTCATACCATCTTTACCTCCTAAATCCCGCAAGCCCATTTAGGCACCATAAAACTGTTATAATTATATCATTTTTCGGCTGTATTTTCAAATTCAAACACTTTTTCTGCAACACAAAAACTTCTTCTCAAATGAGAAGAAGTTTTTGCACTTCCTATTGTTTACTTTTTCCCCTGCTCTACACTTTTTATTCCATCCTGTCTGTGCAGATAAAAGAATGTATGAAAATAAACGTAACAGGAAAGCCTGAAAACTGTGAGATAACAGAAGTTTTACATCAAATCCTCATTCTTTGTTTCGTACTTGAGCAAAAACTTCATAAATTTCTTTCTTGCCTCTTTGATTAGCGTGTTATCTCTGGTATCCAGAACTGCTTCAAAATCTCTTATATTCATTTCTATGATAGCTCTGTCGTTTCCAATGCTTTCTTCATACAGACGTTCTCCCTTGAAGAGCAACAGCCTGTTCTCCTCCTGATCTCTTGGATGAATCTTCAAAAATGCAAGTTCTTCAAAACGCTTTGCAATCTCCTCATCGGACATGTCCACACTCTGATTCTTAAACACCTGCTTTTTGACCTCACCGGTGGATAAAACTCTAACCTGAACTTCCAACAAAGAATTAATATCGTAAGTATATGTAACATCAATTCCTTCACGACCTGCTTTGTCTGCCGGAACATTCACCAGAATTTCTCCAAGGTAAAGATTGTTCTTTGCAAAACGGCTCTCACCCTGAAGAACATCCACTCGAATCTTTTTCTGATTGTCATAGGATGTATAGAATGTATCTGTTCTGCTGGCTGGAATTACTGTGTTTCTCTCAATGATTGGATGATAATGACCTGCCTCTTTGCTACCATCCTCACGATCAATGGTCACTTCCGTACCAAGAGTAAATGGACAAACATCAGTCAGAATAAGTTCTTTCACCGCCTGATTTCTCTCCTTCATTGCACCCTGAATTGCTGCACCAAGAGCCACCGTTTCATCAGGATTAATACTGCAATCCGGCATAATTCTAAACATCTTTGCAACAAATTTGCGGATCATGTTAAGTTTGGTAGCACCGCCAATTAGCACTACCTTATCCAAATCAGAAATAGAGATGCCCGCATCATTTAAGCTTTGCTTTAACGGTACCTTAATTCTGTCAAATAATTTGCTGCACTGCGCCTCGTATTTTTTCTCGTTAACCGGATATTCAACAGCTTTTCCGTCAATCACACAGTGCATGATATTTTCTCCGTTTTCATCCAGTTTCAGTTTGCATTCCTCAGCCTTATTTTTGATATGACGGAGAGTTTTGTCTTCAAGTGACTGACGTTCTATTTCAGGATGTGCTTCAAAAAACATATCCACCAATACATTAGTGAAATCTTCACCACCAAGGAAATTATCACCGGCCACAGAATGAACCTCAAGAATATCTCCCATCATTTCAAGAATGGATACATCCAAAGTTCCACCACCCAGGTCAAACACAAGAAATCTCTCATCTTTATCCTGTTGGTACAGACCGTAAGCAACGGCTGCCGCAGTCGGCTCTGAAATAATACGTTCCACCTTGAATCCTGCCATCTCTCCTGCTATCTTTGTGGCACGTCTTCGCTCCTCGTTAAAATATGCAGGCACACTGATAACTGCTTCTTCTACAGTCTGTCCAAGATAATGTTCAGCGTCCTCTTTTAAAGCCTTCAAAACCAGCGCCGACAATTCCTGTGCACTAAACTCCATATCTTTTTCATATTCAATGCCATTATCCATAAAATGGCGTTTTCCCAGGTTAAACTTTCTGCTGCTGCCCATATCTCGCTTAAATACACTGGCTGACGATCCCGGATACAGACTCGCACGCTCTTTTGCAGTTTCACCCACATACACCTGACCGTCTTCATCTACACTTACCACGGAAGGTGTAAGATTTTTACCCAATCTGTTAGGAATAATCTTCGCGCCCTCTTGTGTATAGTAAGCAATCAGGCTGTTTGTTGTTCCTAAATCAATTCCTACTATCATAAACTTTTTCCCATTCGTTATTTTTTTATTTTTAGAAATATAATTCCTTGCATCTCTATTTAGCATTCCTTCATTAACCTTGTTATGTAAAATCGGTTTGCATTTCCTCCACAATCCAAGGCAATTTCATATGCTTTCATTGCTTCTTCCCTATTCTTTTTGAGTTTTTCCAAATGTCCCTTCAAGATATAGTACTCAAAGCATTTACACTTGTCGCAATTTCTACAGATAACACGATTTTCCATATCCTCCACACAACTTTGAAGTTCTGCCAGGTTTTTCGTTGCGTAATGGTACAAACCAAGAGAATAGTAATTTATCCTTGAATAACCATTCTCCTTAAGCCAGTTTTCAACACTTCCAAACTGATTAATCACAGCCTTGAAAAACAACTCAAAATGTCTTCTTGCCAAAAAACGTTTACCGGAAAATCCATAGTATGTTGCTAAAAGCAAATTACAGCTAATCTCGTAAAAACTATTCATTTCTCCTTTTTGTATAAACTCAAGACATTTGATTGCCTCCTTAATATTTCCATAATTTTCAAAATAGAATTCACTAAGACAGTCATAACCATACTGAATTTCATCCTCGTTATTTCTTATAAATACCAGAAAATTATTTATTTCCCTTTTCATCTCATCATCATTTTCTGATAAGCCTTTTTCACAAAGGACATCCAACACAGTCCTGTATCCTAATAATTTTTCTCTATTATCTTTTCCGTTTTTAATTGTAGATCTGGCTGCGTCCATAAGTTCGTCCATACGACCTTCACTGACATATAGTCGAATAAGCTTATTAAAAGCCCATTCTCCATCATAATTATAGCAATCCTTTATGATTTTTTCTAATCCGTCATACCGACGAAGTGCCATGGCTGAACGGATGTAAGCATCATATTTTAACTGATAATGTTCATCATTTACATAATTAGATTTTTTGACTGCAATCTGATAAGCATTCTCAAAATCTCCCTCATAACAATAAACTTTTTCAAGCAATCGCATCGCCGTAACGGACTCGGGATCATTTTCAAGAATATCAAGTAAATCTTTCTTACTCTCTTCTAAATCATATTTTTCCAGATTTATTTCCGCTCTCAGCCTTTTTACCTCCTGATCAGCGTAGATTTCAAACTGATCATTAATATATTTCAGTGCCATATCAATTGACTCATTCTTATTATCCCCACGGTATTTGAATAAATAGTACTCTGCAAGGTGACGATTTACAGTCGGATTCTTAGGATTGTCTCCGTAAACCGACATATACATCTCGTATGCCTTATCATCATTATCCATGTACCAGTTATTCTTTCCTATACGTAACAGAATGCTCTCGTAATCTTCCCTCCAGCACGTAAGTTTTATAGCATCCTCAAAAAACATAATGGCATTCTCATATTGTCCCTTACGCTCATAGTAACATCCCATATACCAATTTACTAATTTTGAACACCCCGGATATATTTCTTTAGCTTTTTCCATGGTCTTAATGTAATAGTCCTCTTCATCTGTCATATATGCCATATATATAACCAGATCCGCAATCTCCCTTTTTCTGATATCATTATCTTCACAAGTCAGACGATCAATACACTCTAAAATTTCAGACAATTCATGGGAATCAGGATTCTGCTTATACTCATAATACAAGTTAAGCAAATCAATTACCGCGCCCCTTGCTCCATGATCTTTTGCAAATTCAAAAATATCATTGGCATTATCATAGCGGTCATAATCGAGGTATGCCATAAGCGGAGTAATATATAATTCCTGATTATCAAGGTTATCCGGGATAACTCCGGTAATCGAATAAAAATCATCTATGACATTCTGTGGGTAGTCCATCTTATAGAATGCTTTTCCCCTAAGGAAGAATATGTAATACCAATCCTGCACTTCTTCTAAAATCTCATCGCAAACGTCAACACATTTGCTATACATATCATCGTCATAATAAATCAAGGCTCTGTCACGTTGAAAATAAATCTTGTTTCTCGTATTCGTTTCCACTGAAACAGACTCCTCAATCTTTTTAACAGCTTCTGACAAATATCCATATGCCCTATGGTAATTCTCACGTGATACCTTGCCATTCTCTAAAAGTTCAAAGAACATTTCACGATAACACATGGCAGCTGTGTCAAGAATAAGTCCTTCCCTTTTGAGCATTCGCTCTTCATCTTCGCCCTCTGCATCCTTTTCTTTTACCTTTAGTATCAGTTCGTGAGCACGCATAAGATAAGGAATGGCTTCTTCATACTGCTTATTTTGTGCCATACACCTTCCAAGAAGATTGTAATAAGTGTATTCCTTTTTGCTTCCCTCAGCCGGCACCTTAGGTTTTATATATTCAATACACTCATCAAACTGTTCGTTCTGAAAATAAATCCAACCAACCTCAAAGGCACTCTCTTCGTTTCCTTCTTCCGCTTCCGTTCTATATTGTTTTATTAGTTCTTCATTTGCCTTTACCATATACTGCATTATTGCCGGATAATCAGTATATTTTTCCGCAAATTCTATTGCCATATCCTTGGCTTTCTTATCCTCTCCTATAGCTATGAAATAACGAATACAGTCTGATAAAATATACAGAATATCTGACTTTTTAAAAAGAAAATCATGCAATTTATACGCTTTAACTTTTTCTCCTGTAACTTCATAACCAATGGCATAGGCTTTTAACAGAAGATGATTCTTGACATAAGGTTTCGGTGTATTTCCCAGTTTTCCAATCAACTTATCAAAACTGCTTTTCACCTTATCATAATCCTTTTCATAAAGAGCTACGATTTCCTCAATTGCCTGAGTATAAACATGACTTATGTCCATCTTATAAATCTCATCTAATTGTTCATGAATAAAAGAAAAATCCCTCTCTTCAAATTCTTTAATTAATAACTGATCATGTAATTGTTCTAAACACTTTGACTGGTTTAAAATCAGCGGATCCGGATTATTCTCCAAATTTCCCTCAAAGAAATCATAAAAGCCTGCATTAGTTTTATTTTGTATTTCTCCGAGAACATATTCAATGAAATTGGCCGGAAATTTTTCAATAAGTGTGTCTCTTCGTCTACTGATGTCAAAAGTATCATCTATTAAATTCCATACATAATAAGGCAAATAATAGTTATCCATCAGAAATACCAGAAGACGTTCCGATGCCATGTCCTGTGTATCCAGTGCTACGCAGATTTCCTTATCAAACAATTTCTCCCACTCTGCTTTATCAATTCGTCTGTTTAAGTTATCGTATACCTCTTTAACCTCATCCATCCAAAGATCATATTCGTCTTTTTCTTTTTCTTCATCACCGGATTTTGCATATGCCACAGCTGCTTCAAAAGCTGCACGCAACTGCTTAAACCCTTCCGGATCATCCTCGGGATTCACTCTCTTCAATTTTGCGTAATACGCAGTTTTAATTTGCTTTTCTTCTTTTGTCTTTTCTATCTCAAGTTCTTTCCATATATCAAGTTCCTGCATTTCTATTTCCTCCAAAGGTTATTAATCAAATTCTGACCTTATATTTTTCATATAACTCAAAAAATTCCTAGTCTATTATACCATGTTAGTCTCATTTTTTAACAATCACACACAAAAAAAAGAAAAAACAATAAATTATATAATCATTAACCACTTGCGATATATTTGGTATAATAATTAATAATGAAACATACTTTGATACATTATAATAATTTAGTTTTATGATTTATTATTTTTTCTATATGGGAGAGTTTATTATGAACACTAAACCGGAATTACATTTAGATATTAATAACAAAAAACAAGTTCAAACCTTTAATTATGCACTGAACCTTGCCTCACTTGCGGAAATAGGCAATGATTTTCTTGCACAATTCTGGAATGAACTTGTTTCTTGTCCTGACATATATGAAGAATTTTTTTATTATGCTGAACACGGTGAATTTCTATGCAAATTTAATATCGAAGGATATACCATCATAGATATTATGGTCTATCAGGTTGACCATTTCAAATCAGCTCTCGATAAGCCCGACATGAGTAAATATAAAAACAACGGATATTTCATGGTTCTCATGGCATTTGATACTCTGCTAAAAATGAAAGCAGATTCAACCGGCTATATTTTCAATATGAAACATGATTCCGGAACCGATCTTCCTGACAAATTTCACAATATAGCTTCTTTGGATTATCTTGAAGACTAATTATAAAGTTTCAAGCAATCTGTATATCTCATCTCTCTTTCCCAAACCATTGGAGAATGCTGTTGCGCCGCCGCAGGCGGTGCCAAGTTTTAATGCATAATCAAAATCTTTTTCAAGGGAGCCTGCAACAAATCCCGCAACCATGGAATCTCCTGCTCCCACAGAATTCTTTACTATACCTTCACATACGCCGCACTGATAAATCTTCCCCTTTTCATCAAGCAACAGTGCACCATCCTCTGCCATGGAAACCAGCACGTTTCTTGCCCCCATGTTCTGAAGTTTTGTAGCGCATTCAACAATCTCTTCCTTTGAAGTCAGTTTCACATTAAATATTTCTTCAAGTTCAAAGTTGTTTGGTTTTATCAGAAACGGATTGTATTTAAGAACGTTTATTAGTAAATCTTTTCTTGCATCAACAATTACTCTTATTTCTTTTTCTTTTATTCTGTCTAATATCTTTTCGTATACATCCGATGGAAGACTTCCCGGAATGCTACCGGCTAGTATAAGTATATCACCATCTTCCAAACTATCAGTTTTGGAAAACAGCTGTTCCAACTCAGCCTTATCAATTTCAGGACCCTGACCGTTTATTTCAGTTTCTTCGCCAGCTTTTATTTTTACATTTATTCTGGAGTTACCTTTTTTCAAATGAACGAATTCAGTATCAATACCCATTTCTCTAATGCCTTTTTCTATGGCTTCACCGGTAAATCCTGCAACAAACCCCAATGCCCTCGACTCAATTCCAAGTTCATTAAGTACAATGGAAACGTTAATTCCCTTTCCGCCAAAATTCATTTCATCGTATTTCGAACGGTTAACATCTCCTAATTTCATTTCATCTGTGTGTATCAAATAATCAATTGCCGGATTGAATGTTACTGTATATATCATTTTTGGTTAACTCCATTTTTGTATTCTATTCTTTATCCATTCCACAAGGGAAAGATTTTTTTACAAGATTAATTTCTTTTTTTACCATGCTGTAGAATCTGTATCCACCTGAGAGATTATAACAGTCATAACCTTCCTGTGCAAGTATCCTGCATGCAATATAACTTCTAAGACCACTCTGACAGTACACATACAAAGGTTTTGAACTATCCAGTTCTTCCATTCTGTCCCTCAAATCATCAACAGGTATGTGCAATGCTCCCTCTACATGTCCTCTTTCATATTCTTCACTAGTTCTGGCATCAAGAATAGTAACACTGTCATCTCCGGTCAGTCTATTGATATCCTCCCAATAAAATTGCTTTACAATTCCAGATTCGACATTTTCTATCATATATCCCGCCATATTTACAGGATCCTTTGCAGATGAAAAAGGCGGTGCATATGCAAGGTCTAATTCCTTTAATTTATCAGCTTTCATTCCTGCACTGATTGCAGTTGCGATTACATCAATTCGTTTATCCACACCGCTAAATCCTATTATCTGTGCACCAAGAATCTTCTTAGTAACTTTCTCATATACAACTTTCATAGTAAGAACATGACCTCCCGGATAATATCCCGCATGGGACATTGGAGACAGTACTACCTTATCATAATCTATTCCTTCTGCATCCGCTCTCTTTTCAGTTATTCCTGTGCTAGCCACAGTGAGGTCAAATACTTTAATTACAGATGAACCAAGAGAGCCCTTAAACTGACTTTCTATTCCGCAGATATTATCCGCAACAATTCTTCCCTGTTTATTTGCGGGTCCTGCAAGTGAAATAAGTGAATCTTTTCCTGTAACAATGTTCTTTACCTGAACAACATCTCCAACTGCATAAATATCAGGAACCGAGGTCTCCATATTCTCGTTTACAACAATGGAATCTCTTATCCCAAGTTCAAGTCCTGCATCCTTTGCCAGATTAGATTCAGGTGTCACGCCGACAGCCATAAGAACCATATCTGTATCTATTCTTGTTTCGTCACTGAGTACAACGCTAAGTCCGGCATCTGAATCAATCATATCTGCTAGTTCGCTATTTTCTGATTTACGCTCTTTGTTATCTTTTCTGCTCTCTTCAATGGATTTTACTGTACTATCAAGCCGGATATCTACACCCTTTGATCTCAGTTTTGTGTGAACCAGAGTTGCCATATCATAATCCAGAGTATTCATAAGCTGATTTGAAGCTTCAACTACTGTCACATCAACTCCCATTTCCTTCAAATTTTCAGCAACTTCAATTCCTATAAATCCGCCACCTACTACCACTGCTGATTTTGGTGAAGCTGATATCACATAATCTCTTATTCTAAAAGTGTCCTCAACTGTCCTGAGCGTAAATACATTCTTTGAATCAATTCCCGGTATATTAGGAATAAATGCTTTTGCTCCGGGAGCCAGTATTAACTTATCGTAAGATTCTTCAAATACTTTTCCTGTTTCCAGGCCATGAACCTTTACTGTCTTTTTTTCAGTATCAATAGACATCACTTCATGTTTTGTTCTGACATCAATTCTGAATCTCTCCCAAAAACTGTCAGGAGTCTGCAATGTCAATTCATCAGCATCTTCAATAACTCCGCCAACATAATATGGCAGTCCGCAGTTCGCATAAGAAACATATCCTGTGCGTTCAAATATAGTAATCTGCGCATTTTCATCTAATCTTCTAAGTCTCGTTGCAGCTGATGCTCCACCGGCAACGCCTCCCACAATAACAATCTTCATATTCTTCATCTGAATCCTACCCTCTTAAAATCTTTCCTCTGTAACCTGCAATGCCACCTATATTAGTAACATTTGAATATCCAATCATAGTAAGTCCTTTTACTGCACTGGCGCTACTCTTCATATTCTTCTTTTGTTCTCACATCGATAAGAACTGCGTTATCGGTATTTTTATATTTTTCAACGCCTTCATTAATATCAGGCATTTTAAAAAAATCAAAAAAACTCATCTAAGCATTTCCTCCAATTCTGATTTTGGTCTTGCTCCAACAACAGACTGCACGACCTTTCCATCTTTTATAACTGCAATCATTGGAATACTCATTACATTAAATGCTCGCGCAAGTTCAAGTTCTTCATCAACATTGACTTTTCCAACTTTAGCTTTACCTTCGTACTCATTTGCAAGTTGCTCTATAACCGGTGACATCATTCTGCATGGCATGCACCATGGTGCCCAAAAATCAATCAAGACCGGTTTATCTGATTCTAATACTTCTTTCTTAAAATTGCTGTTTGTTATTTTTAATTCTGCCATTTTAAACTCCTCCTATGTGTTTATTTTTTCTTGTTACATTTGGAAGTATACACATATTTGGAATTTATTTCTGTGACTAAGTCACATTAATCAAATATTTTCAATTTAATATCTAAGCCAATATACATTCATCAACTGTTTTTAATAACATTCCTTAGCCCCTCAACATCTATAATGGTAATTGCACCTCTGTTTATTTCGATTAATTTGTCACTTGCAAATTGTTTTAACATTCTTGCTACCACTTCTCTTGCAGAGTTAACTTCCTGTGCCATGTATTCCTGAGTCATCTTAATCTTTCTTTCACCTGTCTTCTCGTAAACGGACAAAAGATATGTTGCAAGTCTCTCGTCAAAATGTAAAAAAAGAATCTGTTGCATAACCCAGACTATTGATGATAATCGCTTTGTAGATAACTGAAACGACCAGCATCTCACATTGACATTCTTTTCAACAAGAGTTCCAAAAACTCCGGAATGAATAGCAAGTAATTCTGTGTCATCGTCTGCAGTCAACTCAACCTCTACAGAAAGCTGACCTATCACACAGGATGCCGACAATATGCAGCAATCTCCTTCCTCAATATGAAAAAAAGTAATCTCTCTTCCGTCATTAGATGTAGTGAATACTCTTATTCCACCTTTTTTAACGTATATCATACCAAGGCACGCATCAGAGAATCCGTAAATATACTGATCCTTATCATATTTTTTTGCGGTAGCCGCACTCATAACACTATTTTTTTCATCAATACTTAAGCTGTCCCAAAAAGGGAAAACCTTAAAATTAAACTCCTTATTCATATATCTTTTCTTGTAATTCCTCTCAAATTTCATTTACTATCATATTTATTAATATTTAATACTTATACTAATTACAGTATACCACGATACAAAAAACTTGAAAGTAGAAAGACCTTCAGGCTAATACCTGAAGGTCACTCTATCGATAGTTCTACTTGCAGACTTTATATCAGAACTAATATTCTTATTTTATTCCCGCTACTTTTTAGATTTTACAATAACGGTACACTTAACTTTTTTACCACCTTTTACCCAGGCAGATATTGTACACTGTCCGGCCTTCACCGCCGTAACTTTGCCTTTCTTATCAACCTTTGCTACTTTCTTGTTTGAAGATTTCCAGAAGACTTTAGTGATGTATTTGCCCTTCTGTTTAGGCGCTGCCACTAATTTAGCCGACTTCTTAGCTTTCATTGTCAGCTTCTTCTTGTTGAGTTTTATTGCTTTAGTGTACTCGCTGATATCTTTAAATAAAAACTTGAAATTGATTTCACAATCATCATTATTGATTACAAAAACATACTTTCCAGCCTCAACTTCAAATTTTTCTTCATATCCTTCACTAATATCAACAAAATCCCTGATAACATAATCGATATCATCATCTTCTTCGTCATCTTCGTCATCTTCGTCATCATAATCATCATAGAACGAATCATCATTGTCATCGCCGGCATTATCGGCATCTTCTGCAATCATATCCAGATAATCTTTGTAATCATCATATGACATCATCAGAATCTCGAAATCCCTGTCATCCTCTGCTACTGTCTGATTACCTGCATAATCTGTCAATGCCGCATCCACTGTCAATTTTACTTTCATAGTAGAACTAAAATCAATAACATACGCCGCCGAACTGTTAACAGATAATGTTCCCTGAATCTGATTTCCAAGTTTGATAGCCTTAACGTCTGCATTAGTAAAACTACAATTACCGAAAACCAAAACTATCGCTAATATAAGCGATAAACGCATAGAATACTTTTTCATAATGTACCTCCTTTTCCAAGAAAAGTAAGTGCATACACACCGTTTTTTCTCAAATAACTCCCGTTCTTTTTCCATATATTAATTATACATTACAAAGCGTATTCCATTCAAATTTATACCATGAACAAATTGTAAATTATCTATGTACTCGGTAACGTTTCCCACCTTGATTTTACTGAGTTTTAGTGTGTTCACACTTTGTCCTTTTTTCCGCTTATTATTATTGATTACAATTATCATCCGAAAGTTTAGTATCCGGAAGTTTTCTGTACAGTGTAAACCACATTGTCACAAAACTTGCAGTACTTCCAATTGCATTCGAAATAGGTTCTGCAAGAAAAACTCCTTTCACTCCAAAACCTATGGCAGGCAACCATAAAGTCAACGGAACAACAATTATTACTTTTCTGAATATTGAGAAAAAGACTGCTCTTTTCGCGCACCCTAATGCCGTAAAAGTCGACTGTGCAGAAAACTGTAATGCCATAAAAAAGAATCCAAAGAAATACAATCTCAATGAAGTTGTTCCAAGTTCAATCATCTTGGTATCCTTCGTGAATACAGACATAAATGCATGAGGAATAATTATTACGATTATCCATGCAACAAGCATATATGATGTGGCAAGAAAAGTTGTAAACTTGATTCCACTCTTTACTCTGTCAAATCTTCTTGCTCCGTAATTATATGACAGTATCGGTTGAGATCCGCCTCCGACACAACTTGCCGGCAGTGACAATATCTCCCTGACTGAATTGATAACAGTCATTATACCAACATAGAGATCTCCACCGTACATATTAAGTGTCTTATTGCATACAATCTGAACTGCGCAGTTTGTAGCCTGCATGATACAACCTGCAAGACCGAGAGTCGATATTTTCTTAATCAGCCCCCATTCCGGAATCATATTTTTCACTTTAATCCTATACATGTTCTTCTTTGAAAAGAAGAAATATAGTACCCACAAAAATGACATGAACTGACTTATGACTGTTGCAATGGCAGCACCTTCCACTTTAAGATTAAGCAAATATATGAAAACAGGATCCAAAATAATATTAAAAACAGCTCCTATTACAATGGTTCCCATTCCAATCTTTGGAAATCCCTGCGCATTAATAAACGAATTAAGGCCTGTTGCAAACATGGAAAATAAAGTTCCAAACAGATATATTCTAAGATAACTGTCAGCATATCCTATTGAGTCATCACCTGCTCCAAACAGATATAATATTTTAACTCTGAATATATACAATAAAGCAAAAAGGATAACTGATGATACTGTTAACAACATAACTACCTGTCCCAGTATCTTTTCAGCCTTTTCCTCTTCCTTTGCACCTCTAGCCATGGAAAACAGAGGTGCTCCCCCGGTTCCAAATAAATATGTAAAAGCTGCAATCAATGTCGTAATCGGAAAGGCAAGTCCGACACCTGTAAGTGCCATGCTCCCTTCTTCTTTCAAATGACCTATATAAATTCTGTCAACAATATTGTATAGCATCAGTACCAACTGAGCAAAAATCAATGGCACTGACTGTGAGATAATATTCTTCCATACTTTTCCTTTTGAAAAATCAGCTTGAGTCATTTCAGATTTCAACTTATCATCTCCCTTATTGTTTATTATTTAAATTCAAGAACGCTCTCAGCATTCCTGCTGCGGAATGTGTATTTCTTCATTACATTGTTATTTATGACGCTTTTGTCCTTAAACATAATAAAACAACACCGGATAGCCGTCAATACTACCCGGTGTTGTTTTATTTTATATTATTTTATTTAGCAACTTTCTTAACTTTTGACCACTCTCCTGCTACTCCGTTTACTACAGCTCTTGCCTTGATGTAATATGTCTTCTTAGGATTAAGTTTTGAAATTGTCTTTGTTGCTTTTTTAGATTTTACTGTCTTTGCTTTCTTGAACTTCTTAGATGTTGAGTACCGAATCTCAAAAGTTGCACCTTTAATCTTCTTACATGTTATTTTGATTTTCTTGCCTTTTTTGATTCTCTTAGCCTTACTGATTTTAGCTTTCTGTACTGTAACATTATTCTGTGGTGCAGCTGTTGTGGCCGGCGCTGCTGTTGTAGCAGGCTCCGCTTTCTTTGTAGTTGGTGTCTCCTTTGGAACATCACCACATTTAATTTTAATTTCCAATTCTAATGTACCATCATCTCCAACAGCACATTTTTCAACAGTACCAAGATTTGCGAATACTTTCTCTTTTGATATATCAAATGTATATCCATCAGCAGGTGTAACTGTGAAACACAGGAGATATTCAGTGTTTGCTTTGAATTTGCCTTTTTCCTCTATCGGGAACTCAACTCCGCTATACTGTTTCCAGTTATCAAATTTGAGTGTTGCATTTGTTCCTGATAATGTAAATCCTGTTGTCTGAACTGCTTCATTTGCAGTCGGTTGTTTTATTCCTTCAATATTAAGCTGATTAATAACTTTTTTAGTAGATAACTCAATCTCAAATGTTGCACTCAATGGACTTACCTGATATCTGTCAAGAGGGTAATTGTTGAGCCACAATTCAACATCATCATCAAAATAAGCATATTTTCCCTTTGCCTCAGAATTAACATTAAGTCTCATTGTATAAGAATGACCCGTTTCAAATACATCATTTGCTCCCATTGCTGATGTCTTGTCTTTAAACCAGCTGACTGAAATATCATATTCATCACTACCAGTGAACATATCAGCTGTCCATGGCTTTTCTCCCTCTTTCAAGTCTACCGGGAAATTACCCTGACTTGGCATATCAACAATAACCGGTATAGCTTCGTTATACAGACTATCAGCCTTAAAGAATAAATATACAGTCAGGTAATAATTCTGACTTGCTACTACAGTCTTAAATCCCTGACTTCTGTTTGGGTTAGATGTAGTAACAGAAATCGGTTTTTCAAAATGACCGCCTTTAGGACTTGTGTTATCAAGAGAGTAGAAATCACATAAATGAATTTCCGCTGCATAATAGTGATTCTTCTGTGCAGTAGCACCCGATGCCACCTCATCACCCAGTTCATTAACATTGAAAGTAGTTCCCATATCGTACCATTTTACCTGATCATATGAAGGATTTTTTGTATACATTACAGAATCTCCAACCGGAACACTGTAAGTATAATCAAAAGTCTTACCCTGAACAGGCCAATCGAGGTCATTTATTGTAACAGCATTAATTACTGTACTATGATCTGCAAATACCGCAACCGGCTGTGGCAAAATACTAAATACCATCAATGAACTTAAAAACATAGCTACAAATGATTTTTTCATAAGCACTTCCTCCGTTTCTTATATTCAATTATTTACAGTATAAAACCATAAAATGTAAAAAGGGAACTATTTCCGCTCGTTCCCTTCTTCAAATGTTATTTTAATTCTACCACTATTAAATTAGTAATTCAAACATCTTTTTTATTCAATTTTTATTTTTTTACTTTTTTATAAATTGTTATCTTTTTTAACAACATTTAATTAATTTTACTATTATTTTGAAATATATTATTGATTTCAATTATTGATTTCTATTATTGATTACTGTCATCAATATCATTTTTGTACTTCGACAACTCCTCATCAACAGCATCAACGCCGAAATTTCTTACAAGTTTATACACAACTCTCTCAAGGAGTTTTTCTTTAGGCTCAACTGCAGGCTTGCCATTGTATATGGAATTAATCTTAAAAGTCTTGCAGATTTCATATAGTTTACCTGCAGAAAGATAACTCTTCTCTCTCTCATTAAAGAACTCGTTAATATCAATGCCTTTCAACATATCAAGATTTGTAATACCCATCTTGAGCAGACTGTTGCTGGTCTTTTTGTCTATCTTTCTTACCGCCTTTAAATATCTGACTGACATCTTGTTCTTCTTGTGAGTGTTGTACTCCTTACATCTCATATAAGCTGAAAAATAGGCTTTTTTGATACTCTCCTCGCTTATTCCTAATTCTTTCTTCAGTTCATTGATTGTTCCGCCGGTATTAATCTTTTCCAATACATATCTTCTCGTCGATTTTGTTCCAAAGATGGTATCCAGATCATTGTATGTAACTGTCATTCCATCATCGATATTCTTCCCTGGTATTTTCATGGAGCCCCCTCCTGATTAATAAGTAAAGCCACTGTTGTATCATACCATTAAGAAATTCAAACCCTACTACATTATAGCAAACACATCGCCTTATTACTACATATTTGTAATACTTTTGTCGGATTCATATATGCACTTATTTTATTTTCAGACTCTTCAGGTACTCTTTCTGTTCCTTTGTAATTCTGTTACTTTCTACAGATTTTTGTATGGTTTTATTATGAGTCCAAATATCAAGTTTTCTATTTTCAATATATGGCAAAACAGAATCATACTGTTTTGCAAGTGCTGTGGCGAAATACCAGGCAATCATCATATTAATGTAATATTCGTCTGAACGGATTGCAGCTACCATTTCAGGATATACCTTTTCAAAATCATCATCCAAAAAATGTTCCATCAGCATTCCAACAGCAAAACGAACTGTATATGTATCATCCGAATCAATCCATTTTCTAATTTGTGTAATGAGTTCCGCTTTATGCTTTTTAAAAATCTTTGGAGACATCTGATCACAGGTTGCCCAATTATCTACATACGGCAAAAACATATTTAGTCTGCTCAAACATTGATCATAGTCTTTCATTCCTGACAGAACAAACGCATGAAGCTGATTTTCATCAAAATATTTGTGTGGTAATACATCCAAAAACTCATTAATATCTTCTCTTTTTGCAAACTCCTTAGCCATTTTTCTAAGTATTGGAGTTCTCACTCCTATGAAATAATTCTTATCAACATTCGGAATTAGTTTTGCCTGAAAATCTCTGTACGGAATGTCCTGATTATCGAACAGTTCTTTTTCAATATCTTCTGTAATCATATGACCTCTTTTCATAATCATCATAACCGTAACTCAGTATAACCGGAGTTTAACATAACCGGAACTCACTATAAACAAAAGCTATTAATCTCCGTCGTTTCAGGCTACATTTTCTCATACAGTTCAGCAGGAACATATGCCTCAACAAATATACCTTCATCTCTGTAATCTTCCTTGAGAAGCTGCCCGTATTTTCTAATCAGTCCAAGCTTACCGGCTTCAGCGTAATCAAATACTTTTTCAATGTGAATACGCATTGATCTTAACGCCTCCGATAATTTATCATTCAAATCATCCAATCCATCCCCGGTCTTTACAGAAGCGTAAACCGTATAATCTGCCTTAAAATCTCTCAATACTTCCTTGTGTTCAACCTTATCCTGCTTATTAAATACAGTTATAATTATCTTATCTTCTATTCCGAGCATCGCTAACGTCTCGTAAACAGTATGGATATGACTGTCCAATGCAGGATTTGATGAATCAACCATATGTATTATTATGTCAGCATATTTTGCTTCTTCAAGAGTACTTCTAAAAGCATCAATCAGGTGATGAGGCAACTTTCTGATAAATCCAACCGTATCAGTGAGCAACACTTCCTGTCCGTCATTCAGTTTATAATTTCTTGTTGTCGGATCAAGTGTTGCAAACAATTTGTCTTCCTCTAACACGGATGCCTTTGTCAATTTATTTAACAGTGTGGACTTTCCGGCATTTGTATAACCTACAATCGATACAACCGGTACAGGATTGTTGCTTCTCTTTGCCCTTGCCACTTCTCTGTGAAGTTCTAATTCTTTTACCTCGGCTTTGAGATTGGAAATTCTGTCCCTTATAAGTCGTCTGTCGACTTCGAGCTTTTTCTCTCCGGGACCTCTTGTTCCAATACCACCACCCTGACGAGAAAGATTTCTCATTCCAATTAATCTTGATGAACGGTATCTAAGCTGTGCCAGTTCTACCTGAATCTTTCCTTCCGATGTCTTTGCACGACCGGCAAAAATATCCAGAATAACAAGGGTTCTGTCCATAATCTTGACATTCAGTTCTTCTTCAAGATTCTTGTACTGAGCAGGAGACAACTCATCATCACACACTATTCCGGTGGCATCATTCTCAAAAATCATATCCTTTAACTCGTCAACTTTTCCTTTTCCGATATATGTTCCGGGATGAACTGAATCTCTTGGCTGAATGGCACGGCCAACTACTTCTGCTCCGGCCGTATTTACAAGTTCTTCCAGTTCGTCAAGCGATGATTCAACATTTTCTGAATCATTCAACTTGACTGCGACAAGAATTACTTTATCTATATTTTCTTTATTTTCAAAAAATTTACCCATGCATCCTCCATTTCAAGTCTGATTCTTTTTGAATTCTATTACTTTCCCTCTTTACAATAATACTAATTACTATTTAGAACAATCTTACCTTGTATTAATATCAATTCTTTATAATTACAACTTCACTTTAATGTCTTTGTTATTTTCTTTTGCCCTTACAACTGCAGTGGTTTTCCACTTTCCACGCTTATATCTGATTGTACTGAACACACCGTTTAGCAGCCATGTAATTCCGGTTGTAAGCCAAACACCGTTCAATCCAATGGCAGGAATCATAGTCAGCGGTCTTGCAAAACCAACTCTTCCTATACATTCAACAATACCTGTAAATAATGAGAAATTTGCATCTCCCGCACCGTTTAGAACATTTCTTGTTGTATAAATCAATCCAAGGAATATGTAGAAAGAACATGTAACCCTAAGACCTGTAACCGCATAATCTACAACCACCGGATCACTTCCGAATATCTTAACAATCGGAGTTGCAAATGTCTGGAATATTACAAAAATAAAAATAGCAAATACAGTACTGCAAAGTGTCGCCTTCAAGAATCCCTGTTTTACTCTGTCAATTCTTCCGGCGCCTATATTTTGTCCTGTATAGGTTGCAAGTGCCGCTCCAAGCGACATAAACGGCTGCTGTACAAGTTGTTCAATCCTTGAAACTACAGTAAATGAAGTTACAAAATCATCACCAAATCCATTTACAACTTTCTGCAGTGCAATAAGCGAGAATGCAATAAGAGAACTCTGCCCTGCAACAGGTATTCCAACTTTTATTACTTTCTTAAATATACTGAAATTGAAAATAAAATCTTTCTTCTTTAATCTGAAATATGAATTGCTCATTATGGCATAAATCAAACAAAGAATTGCTGCACAAAACTGTGCCGTTGCAGTTGCTATTCCAACTCCCATTACGCCCAAATCAAACTTTATTACAAACAATAAATCGAGCAAAATATTGAGAATGCAGGCAACTATCAAAAACCTAAGTGGTGTCTTTGAATCACCAAGTGCTCTTAGAATTGACGACAGCAAATTAAATCCTGCTGTTGCTATAAAACCTATTGAAGTTGTACGAAGATAAATAACCGCATATGCAAAGGTTGTATCAGGTGTATCCAGTAAATGCAAAATGGTTCCTGCAAGTGAAAATCCTAATATTGCCATTATAGTTACAGTCACTATTACAATATAAAATGCATTACCGATAGTATTTTTTACCTTGTCATCTTCTTTTGCTCCAAAGAACTGCGCCACAACAATTCCTATACCAACAGACAGACCAATGGTCAGTGAATTGATAAAGAACATTATAGAACCTGTTGCCCCAACTGCTCCCAGTGCAACTTTTCCAACATATCTTCCTACAATAATGGAGTCAGCAAGATTGTATGCCTGCTGAAATAAATTACCTATCAATAGAGGAATTGCAAATGCCAAAAGAAGTTTTAACGGTTCTCCAACCGTCATATCCTTTACATATTTGTTATCATTTTTATTCTGTTTGTTATCCTGTTTCTTATCCTGTTTCTTTTCCTGTATGTTCTTCTGTATATTCTTCTGTTTGCTATACTGAATGTTATTCTTTTTGATATCCTCTATATTTTTCCCTGTCATTACTTTTCTCCTATAAGTAAAACAAATGCTAATTTATATTTATATAAATCTTATAATATTCCCATCTAATTTCTATATAAATCTTATCCAAATATAATATAAATCGCATCTAAATTGTATTCTAAATCAGATATAAGCCAATAACTCCACTAATAATCCCTATCAATGCTCCGGCTATAACATCACTAATATAGTGAACCCCGCCGACAACTCTCAAGATTGCAATACATACAGATATTACAAACATTATTATTCCAAGCGTCAGATTGACATAGAGACATGCCATCGCAATAACGAATGTTGAAAAAACATGTCTGCTTGGAAATGAATTCCCATTTTTATCCTTTTCTATTACAGATTTGACACCAAATTTCTCATAAGGTCTCTCTCTGTTAAATATCTTTCTAAAGACTGATACTATAAAAAAGGATACTGCTGTTGTCAGCAATATCCTAAAAAAATCGGCATCTTTTTTTATAAGAAGACTTGCCATGAATACGCTGAAAATCACATATACAACATAAGTTGTCGCCTTATTTGCACCCCGAATAAATTGTGCTAGCAAAGGCTTTGACCTAATATTATTCATCAAATCGGCATAGGCTTCTTTGTTCATCTGTACTCTCCTTACTGTTTTCGAGCAATTCTATATTCATCACCGTAAGAGAAATACGGGCAACTGGATTTTGGATACTGCATCAGCATTGCATAATCATCCTCATCCATATTTACCACACATGCATATTCCTCATATTCTTCATCATAAACATAATTGCTGCAAAACTCACAGCTGTACTGGCCACCACTCATAGAATCGCCCCTTATTTGTAAGATTCTGCAAGTTTTTTGAATGCAGCCAATGATTTTTCAATTGTCTCTGTCTGAACACAGTATGACACTCTGACATATCCAGGTGTACCAAAACTGTCAGCAGGTACCAAGAGCAATTCCTGCTCTTTTGCTTTTTCGCAGAATGCATGTGCATCCTCTTCCAAAGCCTTTACAAAGAGATAGAAAGCTCCATCAGGATATACGCACTCAAATCCCAACTCTGTAAGACCGTTGAATAATACATCTCTGTTCTTCTTGTAAATAGAAATATCCGCTGTGTCATTTACACATCTTGCAACTACTCTCTGGAATAAACTTGGTGCACATACATATCCGAGAACTCTTCCCGCACCACAAACTGCAGCGTAAGCATCTCTCTCGTTCTTCATCTTATTTGATACAACAATGTATCCGATACGCTCACCCGGAAGTGATAATGCCTTGCTGTATGAGTAGCATACAAATGTATTATCATAATAATTTATAAGATATGGTACGAAAGTATCATCGTAAACAAGCTCTCTGTAAGGCTCGTCTGAAATCAGATAAATCTCATGTCCGAATTCTTTTTCTTTTGTTCTCATTATGTCACAGAGTTTGATAATAGTCTCTTCTGTGTAAACAACACCTGATGGGTTGTTTGGCGAATTAATAATAACTGCCTTTGTCTTTTCATTGATAGCCTTTTCAAATGCATCTATATCAATCTGGAATGTCTTATCAAGACCTTTTACAACTTTGAGATTTGCTCCCGAACTCTTGATAAACACTCCATATTCAGGGAAGAATGGAGTAAATACGATACACTCCTCTCCCGGATTCATAATAGCCTTCAATGTGATTGTAAGAGATGCCGCAGCACCAACAGTCATATAAATGCTGTCCGCATTTACCTCTGTATTAAACTTTGAATTAATATTATCTGCAATAGTCTTTCTCACATTAAAATCACCCTGTGCAGAAGTATATCCATGAAGCATAACCGAATCTGTATTCTTAACAATATCTTCAATCGCCTCATTTACAGATGCCGGGGCAGGAACACTTGGATTACCTATACTGAAATCAAATACATTATCAGCACCAATCTCCTGTTTACGTTTATTACCATATTCAAAAATCTCTCTAATCTCTGAACGAACTTTTCCAAGTCCTACCATTTCTTCATTTAACATCTTTATCCTCCTGTTTCAGTAATCGTTATTCTGTTTTATTTACTGTTTTATAATTATCTTAGGTTTCTGATTTTGAAATCTTTCGCAGCTTCTCTCTGCTGATCCTTCTTTGCAATATCAGCTCTCTTGTCATATAGTTTCTTACCTTTTGCAAGACCAACTTCAACCTTCACAAGACTTCCCTTAAAGTAAACCTGAAGCGGTACCAGTGTCATACCCTGTTCTCCAAGCTTGCCTTCTATCTTATTAATCTCATGTCTGTGAAGCATCAGTTTCTTAGGTCTCATCGGATCTTTGTTAAAAATATTGCCTTTCTCATACGGACTGATATGCATACCGTAAATGATAACTTCACCCTTTTCAATTCTGATAAAGGACTCTTTGATACTGCACTTGCCCATTCTCAAAGACTTCACTTCTGTACCGTGCAAAACAACTCCCGCCTCATAAGTATCTTCTATAAAATAATCATGTCTGGCTTTTTTGTTATTTGCAATCAGTTTTATCGGAGCCTGACTCATATTGCCCTCCCTATATATTTCTAATCATACTTATACTAGTTTACACTATTTCCCGTAATATTTCACTACCTAATTATTCGTTTTCAAAATATATACATTTCGAAACGTACTTACGCTGCTTTCAAAATAACCGTTTCGCATTATATGAATGTTTTCTCAAAACAGTTCGACAATGCTTGAAGGATTATCTTCAAAATAAGCATGATTCTCGTTCGCACAAATTCGTGAGTTTTCTTGA
>JAEEGL016964080.1_pt1 | contig 69987 bp, 51 predicted proteins | sample 9134231 | NCBI WGS metagenome assembly JAEEGL01 (sample SAMN16246548, study PRJNA631951) | gut metagenome | biome: gut microbiome; feature: rumen; material: fiber-attached | host: Bos | place: Iran: Karaj | collected 2018-10
GCAGGAGATGTCGGAGTTGGACACTGAGCGTACAGCAAACTCCATACAAGAGCAGATAGCCCAGCTTTATGTGCAGATACTTTATCAGACAGAGGCTGTGAAGGTGAACGAGGAGATACTGAAGGCTTCGCAGCAGCAACGCGATCGTGCCAAAGTGATGGTTGAACTGGGAAGCCTGGCAAAGGTGGATCTCGTACAGCTGGAAGCTCAGGTGTCGCAAGACGAATATAATATTGTGAACAGCAAGTCGCAACTTGAGACGAACAAGCTGCAACTGAAGCAATTGCTCGAACTGATGGATGTTTCGGAGTTCAACGTTGCAGTGAACAATGTGTCGGAATCGTCCGTATTGGCTCCTATTCCTGACAAAGCTTCGGTGTATCAGGCTGCCCTGAACTTGAGACCTGAGATTAAAAGCAGTAAGCTCAACGTGGAGTCGAGCGAACTGGCTGTCAACATCGCAAAAGCAGGGTATCTGCCAACCGTGAACCTGAACGCCAGTGTGGGAACGAACAACTCAAGCGGTATTCACACACCCTTCTTCCGCCAGGTGAAGACCAACCTCAGCAACTCTCTGGGTATATCGGTACAGGTGCCTATATTTGACCAGAAGCAGAATATAACGAATATTCGCAAGGCAAAACTCTCACAATATAACAGCGAGTTGCAGTTGCAGGATGCACAAAAGACACTGTATAGCAACATCGAGAACTACTGGTTGAACGCCTACACGGCTCAGCAGCAGTATATCTATGCGAAGACCAACGTGAAGAGTATGCAGGAGAGCTACGACCTCGTTAGCGAGCAGTTCCGTTTAGGACTGAAAAACATCATTGAACTTACATCAGGTAAGACGAACCTGCTTCAGGCAGAGCAACAGCTCTTGCAAAGTAAATACACAACGCTCTACAATCTCGCCATGCTGAGATTCTATCAGGGAGAAGCAATAAAACTCTAACAATCATGTCATTGGAGCGTATAGAAAAGGAACTTACTAAAAACGATCATAAACAATCAAATATATGAACAAATCATTCATCCAATTAGCATTATTGATTGCCCTTGCAGGCACTCTGCTCGTTTCGTGTGACAAAGAAGCCAAGGTGACATACACAATGGCAGCCGTTGAGAAGCACGACCTCTCAACCAGTATCACAGCAACAGGTACTATCGAGCCTGTCACTCAGGTAGAAGTAGGTACACAGGTATCAGGTATCATCGACCGAATCTATGTTGACTACAACACAGAGGTTCATAAAGGTCAGGTTATAGCCGAACTGGACAAAACCAACTTGCTGAGCGAACTCGCATCTGCGAAAAGCAATCTGGCTAACTACCAGAGCAACCTGAACTATCAGACTTCGAACTACAACAGATACAAGCAACTCTTCGAGAAAGGACTGGTAAGTGCAAACGACTATGAGAATGCTCGTCTGAGCTATGAACAGGCAACGCAACAGGTGGCTATGCAGCAGATGAGTGTACAGAAAGCACAGACCAACCTGGGATATGCTACCATCACGTCACCTATCGACGGAATAGTACTCAGTCGTGAGGTCGAAGAAGGACAGACCGTTGCGTCTGCAATGACTACCCCTACCCTTTTCATCATCGCTCAGGACCTGACAAACATGCGAGTGATTGCTAACATCGACGAAGCTGACATAGGTGGAGTGAAAGAAGGACAGCGTGTGTCGTTCACAGTCGATACCTATCCCGACGATTCGTTCGAAGGTGCAGTTACACAGGTACGCCAGCAAGCAACTACAGAGAGCAACGTAGTAACCTATGAGGTCGTCATATCTGCTCCCAACGAGTCATTGAAACTCAAACCAGGTCTGACAGCCAATGTTACCATCTTCACACAGGAAATGCACGACATCATGTCTGTTCCGTCAAAAGCACTTCGTTTCGCTCCTAACGAACTGTTGTTGCAAGACGATGAGAAGATCATCGATTGCGAAGGTGCTTTCAAGGTATGGGTACGTGAAGGTCAAGACTTCAAGGCAATCCCAGTACAAATTGGTCGTACCAATGGTACCTACACCGAAATCGTATCGGGTGTGAAGGAAGGTACAGAAGTAATCACCGAGTTTGTAATGCCTGAAGAGGAAGCAGAAGAGACTCCTACAAACCCATTCATGCCAGGACGTAGAAACAACAACCGTCAAGGTGCAGGTGCAGCCGGACAAGGCCGTCCAGGTGCTGGTGGAGCTGGTGCAGGAGCAGGTGCTCCAGGTGCTGGTCGTCCAGGTGCTGGTGGTGCAGGAGGTGCAGGTCGTCCAGGAGGAAACTAATAAACGGTTCAGACACATGAAAGAAGAGAATAACAATAAAGCAGTCATTGAACTCGATAACGTAAAACGCTATTTCCATGTAGGTTCAGAAGTGGTGAAAGCCTTGCGTGGCGTATCGTTCAAAATCTACGAAGGAGAATTCGTGACCATTCAAGGCACCTCGGGTTCAGGCAAATCTACCCTGCTCAACCAGTTGGGATGTCTCGACACACCCACCTCTGGCGAGTACTACCTCGATGGTGTACCAGTAAGGAAGATGTCGAAAAGCCAGCGTGCCCATTTGCGCAACAAGAAGATTGGGTTCATCTTCCAAAACTACAATCTGTTGGCAAATACGACAGCCGTAGAGAATGTTGAACTACCGTTAATGTACAACAACAAGTTTAACTCCCGACAGCGTCGTGAAGCAGCAATCAAAGCACTGGAAGCAGTTGGCTTGGGCGATCGTCTCTATCACAAAAGCAACCAGATGTCAGGAGGTCAGATGCAACGTGTGGCTATTGCACGAGCACTCGTCAACAATCCTGCCGTGCTGCTTGCCGACGAAGCAACAGGTAATCTTGATACCCGTACTTCGTTCGAGGTGTTGGTGCTGTTCCAGGAACTCTACAAACAGGGACATACCATCATCTTCGTGACCCACAACCCCGAAATTGCAGAATATTCCTCTCGCAACATCTACTTGCGCGACGGACAGATACGCGAAGATACCATCAACACAAACATCAAGTCGGCTGCAGAGGCTTTAGCTGCCTTACCAAAACCGGTAGATGATTGATGTTGAGAGTTGAGAGTTGAAAGTTGAGAGTTGAAAGTTGAGAGTTTAGAGTTGAGAGTTTAGAGTTATAGAAATGAATATACTGAATTTATTTAAAGTCTCCCTGCGAGCCGTAGCCAGCAACAAACTGCGCTCGTTCCTATCGATGCTTGGAATCATCATCGGTGTAGGAGCTGTCATCACCATGATGAGCATAGGACAGGGATCGAAAGCAAGCATACGTGAAGAGTTGGCAAAACAAGGTACCAACCTCTTGACCATACGTCCAGGAGCCGACATGCGTGGAGGTGTGCGTCGTGACCCTGCTCAGATGCAGACACTGAAGCCTGCCGACTACGAAGCCATCATGAACGAGAAGAAATATGTGACCTACGTGTCACCTGAAGTAACGGCAAGCGGACAAGTAATTTACGGAAACAGCAACACCACTTCGTCCATGTATGGAGAATCTACCGACTACTTGAAAATCAAGCAGTGGGACGTACAAGATGGAGACAACTTCACAGAAGAAGACGTTCGCAAGTCGGCTAAGGTGTGCATCATCGGTAAAACCATCGTTGACGAACTCTTCAACGGAGCCGACCCAATCGGTAAGAACATCCGATTCAAATCCATTCCGATGAAGGTGATTGGTGTGCTGAAGTCGAAAGGCTACAATAGTTGGGGAATGGACCAAGATAACGTGATTATCGCTCCCTATACCTGTGTGATGAAACGTATCTCTGCCCAGACCTATTATGGCTCGATTGTATGTTCGGCTATCACAGAAGAAATGTCTGACCACGCAATCGAGGAACTCACCGACATTCTGCGTCGCTCGCATAAAATAAAGGAAGGTGGAATAGACGACTTCACCATCCGTTCACAAGCAGAGATGATGGAAACGATGTCGACCACGATGGACACAGTTACCATGATTCTCGGTATAGCAGCCGGATTCTCCCTCCTCATTGCAGGTATCGGCATCATGAACATCATGCTCGTAAGTGTGACCGAACGTACGAAGGAAATCGGACTTCGTATGGCAGTAGGCGCAACAGGTCTGGTCATCAGCATCCAGTTCCTTATCGAGTCCATTTTCATCAGTCTCACAGGTGGAATCTTCGGAGTGCTCCTCGGTGTCGGAGCATCAAGTCTTCTGCCGAAGATGGGTATGCCAAGCATCGTTCCGGCATGGTCCATCTTCCTCTCATTCGGAGTCTGCGTAGTCATCGGAATTTTGTTCGGATACATCCCAGCCCGCAAGGCAGCCAACATGGACCCAATCGACGCTATTCGCCACGAATGATGATAAGGAGAGTTGTCTTTTCGCTCCTAAAACAAAGAAAAGCAATAGCGAAATAACTAAAAAAGACAGAAAAACGTCTTTAGTAAATTGTTAAATCGTAAATATTTGCTAACTTTGCACTCAGTTAGACGAAGATATATATTAACAGCTATTAGTTATATAACAAATTATTAGTTTATTATGGTTTATTCAAAAGAAGTACAAGAAATGTGCTGTGTAGCCAAAGGCCCTAACCACGGACCTGCTCCAATTCCAGAGGAAGGCAAGTGGATTCAGGCAAAGGAGATTAAGGATATCTCTGGTATGACACACGGTATTGGTTGGTGTGCCCCTCAGCAGGGCTGTTGCAAACTCAGTTTGAATGTCAAGGACGGAATCATCGAGGAATGTCTCGTAGAAACCATCGGATGCTCTGGTATGACCCACTCTGCAGCTATGGCATCAGAGATTCTGCCAGGTAAGACCATCCTTGAGGCACTGAACACAGACCTCGTATGCGACGCAATCAACACAGCTATGCGTGAACTCTTCCTTCAGATTGTTTACGGACGTACTCAATCTGCTTTCTCAGAAGGCGGTCTCGTTATCGGAGCTGGTCTTGAAGACCTCGGTAAGGGACTCGTTTCTCAGTGCGGTACGCTTTATGGCACGAAGGCAAAGGGTACTCGTTACCTTCAGTTGACAGAAGGCTACATCACCAAGATGTTCCTCGACAGCGACAATCAGGTATGCGGTTACGAATTCGTCCACATGGGTAAGTTCATGGATGCAGTCAAGAAGGGCGTTCCTGCAGACGAGGCTCTCAAGAGTGTAACCGGCACTTACGGCCGTACGAAGCCAGAACAAGGTGCAGTTAAATCAATCGACCCACGTAAAGAATAGTCTCATTTACAATTGGACAATTTTCTATTGACTCTTTATTGTTAATTGAATTATTCACTAATTGTTCATTTTCATCATGACAGAGGCTGAGTTAAAGTTCCGGTTGAAACAGTTTGCGCTGAGAATTATACGGCTTGTCGACGAGATGCCACATTCAGTATCATCAAAAGCGTTAGCAAACCAAATTATGCGTTCTGGAACATCACCCTACTCGAACTATTGTGCAGCTTGCATTGCGAAATCTGAAAAAGATTTCCTAAACAAACTGAAGATAGTCGAAGAGGAATTGGACGAAACTTCACACTGGATTGAGTTGATTGGTGAAAGCGGAATAAAAAAGCAGGAACAGTTGAAAGACTTGTACGATGAAAATCTGGAATTACTCAAGATTATCGTAGCGTCAATCGTTACTGTAAAATCCAATATCATCAAGAGCGAAATGAAGAATATCTGATTATATATTAATAATAAAATAAGGTAATAGACAAATTGCTCAAAATAAGAAATAATGAATGACTAAATAATTGAAATTGTAAAATAGTTAAATCGTCAAATAGTAAATTAGACTATGATAAGAGAAGTAAAATTTGAATCTCAAGACCGTCGTATCAAGCAGATACTTGCTGCTCTGAACGAAAACGGCATTGCTTCAATTGAAGAAGCCAACGAAATCTGCGAAAAAGCAGGTCTCGATCCATATAAGACATGTGAAGAAACACAGATGATTTGCTTCGAAAACGCTAAGTGGGCATACGTTTGTGGTTGCGCCATAGCTATCAAGAAAGGTTGTAAGAACGCCGCTGATGCAGCCGAGGCAATCGGTATCGGTCTTCAGGCATTCTGTATTCCTGGTTCTGTAGCAGACGACCGCAAGGTAGGTCTCGGACACGGAAACCTCGCAGCACGTCTGTTGCGCGAAGAAACCCAGTGCTTCGCATTCCTCGCTGGTCATGAGTCATTTGCTGCTGCTGAAGGAGCAATCAAGATTGCAGAGATGGCAAACAAGGTTCGTAAGAACCCATTGCGTGTCATCCTGAACGGACTTGGTAAAGATGCAGCTATGATTATCAGCCGTATCAACGGATTCACATACGTACAGACAAAGTTTGACTACTACACTGGTAAGGTAGAAGTAGTTAAGCGCATTCCTTACAGCGACGGTCCACGTGCTAAAGTAAACTGCTACGGAGCCGATGATGTACGCGAAGGTGTTGCTATCATGTGGATGGAAGATGTTGACGTATCTATTACAGGTAACTCAACCAACCCAACTCGTTTCCAGCACCCAGTTGCAGGAACATACAAGAAAGAGCGCGTGCTTGCAGGCAAGCCATATTTCTCTGTTGCTTCAGGTGGTGGTACAGGACGTACACTTCACCCAGACAACATGGCAGCCGGACCTGCATCTTACGGTATGACAGACACCCTCGGCCGTATGCACTCAGACGCTCAGTTTGCAGGTTCTTCATCAGTACCTGCACACGTAGAGATGATGGGCTTCCTCGGCATTGGAAACAACCCAATGGTAGGATGTACTGTTGCATGTGCTGTAAATGTAGCTCTTGCACTCAACAAGTAAGCATACTTTCACACATATCATCAATAGAAAAGCCGCCCCAATCCGGAGCGGCTTTCCTATTTTAGCTGATCAATGATTATTTCACAAATAGTTTCTTACCTCCCACGATATTCAATCCCTTCTGCAGCGTCTTCTGCTGCTGACCTGCAAGGTTGTAGATGATGTTATCGGTAGTCGTCTGCTCTGTAACGGCAGAGATACGAGTGGCTGTGTCCTTGAAGAGCACCATTTTGCTAACAGTAACAGTTGTGTCGTATGTAGGTCCCTTGATACCATTGAGTCGAGCATAACCCTTCTCTTCTACAATCTTCTTCAAGTCGACAGTCCAAACACCATTATCGACAGTGAAGTACTTCTGTGCCCATCCACCTGCAGTGGTGATTTCGATACGGCCTGATGCTGCCTCGTCGCTTGCGTTGTATTTTCCTCCATCAACCTTGTTGAAATACATACGAGGATTGTCGGAAGTCACAACAACGATCAGTTTGTCGTATTCCGACAGGTCGGCATAGTTCAGATAAGGCAGGTTAGCATCACCATAAACAGTAATAGCAGGGTCGTTGATATGATACTCACATGCTGCAGCCTTGCTGGTTGTAGGATTCACTGCGTCGTCCCATTCCATAAACATGCTTGCTTCGAGGTTTGAGTAACCCGGACCTGTGTAGTCGTTCTCTGGTTCATCACTAATACCCTTCAGTTTCTTATAGTCATCTTCCGACATGAATGTCCAGTATGGAGCGTCAGCTTCGGCAACAAACTTCAGTGTTGTACCTTCATAGCCAAGACAATCAAACTGAAGGTGGATTCCACGGTTGCTATTCTTAGCGTTCATAATGCGGAATGCAGTACCTGCATCGTTCAGGTATAACGAAAAGACACCATAGCCATAATCCTCAGTTGTAGTCACCTTCTCAGTGTTTCTTACTGACAGCATCGTCTGTCCTTCACCATGATCACCTGTTGCCTGATGGTTAGTCAGGAAGCGGAAATCGGGCAGCTGTGTTCCGTTCTTATCAGGATGAGTAGTACCCTCGTCCTTGATGGTGAAAAGTTCACCAGTCTGGCCCAATGTGCCTTCTGCCGTTACGAACAACTCTGACTTCGAGTCATACAAATACCCCTTATCGCCTGCTTTGGGAAGCTGAGCGAAAACACTCATAGTAGCAAAAGCAGCTACCAAGAATAACATAGTTTTTTTCATAATTGATTTGTTTTAAAAAGTAAATAAGTATTGTTATTTCACAAATAGTTTCTTACCTCCCACAATATTCAATCCCTTCCGCAGCGTCTTCTGCTGCTGACCTGAAAGGTTGTAGATGGCATCCGAAGTATTCAAATGATTCACTTCTGATATATCCGACGAAACATCCTTGTAGAGCACCATCTTGCTGACAGTAACAGTTGTGTCGTAAGTCGGACCCTTGATACCATTGAGTCGGGCATAACCTTTATCTTTCACGATTGCAGCAAGATCTACGGTCCAGATATCATCTTCAACGGTGTAATACTTCTGCGCCCATCCACCTGCAGGGGTGATTTCGATACGACCTGATGCACTCTCATTATTGGCATCATATTTTCCTCCATCAACCTTGTTGAAATACATACGCGGATTGTCGGAAGTCACAACAACGATCAGTTTGTCGTATTCCGACAGGTCGGCATAGTTCAGATGAGGCAGACTTGCATCACCATAAACTGTGATAGCAGGCTCATCGATATGATACTCACATGCTACATCTTCACTTTTGGTCGGGTTGACAGCATCGTCCCAATGGCGGAACATACTTGCTTCGAGATTCGAGTAGCCTGGACCTGTGTAGTCGTTTGAGGTTTCATCGTCAATACCTTTCATTTTATTGTATTCTTCTTGGCTGACGAACTTCCAATATGTAGCATCCTTCTCGTCAACAAACACGAGGTTGCCATTTGCATCATAGCTCAGACATTTGCCTGGAGCGTAGAAGTCGTGGCTGTCTTTGTTGTAGAAGCAGAAGATAAGTAGACCCTTTCCTTCAACATAATAGATTGGGAACACTCCGTAGCCGTACACTTTGGTAGCAGTCAAATGGTCATCAGCCCGACACGAAAGCATCGTAGTTTGATTGTCGCGCTCCGGATCGGTAAATGCAGTCGTAAACCTTACGGTTTGGAACGTACGTCCTGCTGCATCTGTGAAATCGTTACCATTCTTGCTCCATCCACCCTCGTATGCTTCCTCACCTACAATGGTGAACTTCACACCATCATCAGCCATCACAGCATCTGCATTGATAAACTTCTTTGCCTGAAGGTTATACAGATAACCCTTATCGCCATCTTCCGGATAAGTCTTGTTAACAGGGTCGCCACCTCCATCGCTTTCCGTCTCGATGCGTGTGAGGGTGAAGTTATTGAAGACACACCATACGAAGGTTGTATATGCAGGCTGATAGATACGGATGTTGAGTTTCTTCGATGCATCTACATAAGCATAAAGCTCTACTTTATACTTTCCTGTACCCATCAGCGACTTTGCCTGACCGGTATTATCAGGATTAGACGAGCTTGAAGCTGCGGAATACCAGTCGGGAATCATGGCCCAGTACTTATCGTTGATAGATAGGTAGGCGTTCGAAAGGGCATAACCCTCCTTACCCAGCTTGTAGCAGTTCGCATTGCTGCCCTGACGCGAGAGGATGGTGGCAGTAAGGCGATAGAGACCAGGCTTATCCACGCTGACAGTCTGGCTCACATAGCCATGCTTGTTGAACAGCTCGCCTCCGTAGTCGCCTGTGTTGTAAGCCTGTGCACTTGCTGTCTTCGCATCAGCAGGCTCTGTAAGCGTCCATGAACTGCTGCTACCCGATGTCGGATTCTTTATCTTCGAAGTATAGCTCTTGACACCAATCTCAGCAAGTGCAGCGTTCAGTTCTTCCATCGTTGTTGCCTGGATGTTTACTTTGGATGCAGCCTCGAGTGTATTAGCCAATTGTGCCTGCTGTACCATCTGACGCTGCTCCGAAGCAGACTTTATCACGAATACGGTTGCCGTAGAAGCTGATGCTGCGTTTGCAGTAAAGTAGCTGTTGTTGACCGACATATACTTGCCCGTCGATGCACGAAGAACGAATCCGTCGCCTTTCGATTCGAGAGTCCACTTCAGGTTGCCTGCCGTCGATGCACGGTCGCCGTAACCGTCGTGCGACACATAGAGACCATTGTCGAGGAAGTTAATGATGCGGTCACCATCAACATCTGTTGCAATATTGACTGGTAAGCCCATATTGTCGGTAATGATTCGTGAACCGAAGTTTGCACCACGTCCCACAAACTTATTCAAAGCAGGCGCATAGAGGTAACCTTGCTGAGCTACGAGGTCGGGAGTGCGGAATGTGAGCGAAACGGCTTCTGCATTCGCCTTACCATCAGGGTCAACAATCGCTCCTGCTGGGATGGTCAGTGTATATTGAGTGTCTGGAGTCAAAGTCGTCTGAGCAAAGGTAATCAACATACCCTCCATCTTCATGGTCACATCGGTAGCTGCTTCGCCCTCAGGAGTCAGCTTGGCTTTCATGCCCGAAGCGATGGTCGAACCCACCTTACAAAGGGCATAGATGTCCGTCAGTTTCTCGAAATACGAGCCGTCTTTGATGTCGAACTGCAGAGGCAGATTCAGGATGCTGCTCTCCCCTTCTATCATATTGTTGATAAAGTCGCGCAAATCAGCAGCCGGCACACCCAGCTTCTGGTTCAGATAGTTGAAGTAGTGCATCTGCATCGTGCTACCCTTTGAACTTTGGATCACATAATTGACTGCAGGGTCAAGTCTTACCTTCTTGCGCTCTCCTGCCTGTGAATACGAAGTAATCTCGAAGTCGTGATACATCTGGTCGCGCGAGAATCCCAGCAATCCCTCAATCAGTTGAGCCAGACACCCTGTGCGGTCGGCACCTACCTGACAATGGAAGTAAAGCGGAGTGCCTGCGTTCACGTTGTTAATCAAGAACTTCAACGTATTGCTCCATGTCGTAGCGTCGAGTTGCAGTGTATTATCACTCCAGCGACTCAGGTCGGCAAAAAAGAATTTCACCTTCGAACCAAGCGGCGAAGTCGTAGGAATTCCACCTACGTTATATTGGCTACGCAAGTCTATCTCTGCACCGATACCCAATGCCTGAATCAGTTTCAGGTCGTTCGAGTTGAGTATCTGAGTACCGTTAAACTCGCTTCCGCGGAACAACTTTTCATACCTTACCTTGTTACCGTCTATGTTGGTCCATCCACCAAGATCGCGGATGTTGCTGATAGAGCTGGCACGTATCATTCTGACCGTTCCGTCGGTATGGAACCGCCCTTTCGTCAACACATTTCCATCACCCGTTTCCACCTTATAATAATAATCGCGCGCAGGAATGAGGTTCAGCAACTCACAAATAGTCGTTCCTGCAGGATATGAAGCCGTTGTTGCTCCATCATAGTCGCTGCTGGCAGCCAGCGTCAGTGTAATCGTCTGGTCAGACTTCGGTACGGGAACCACAACAGATTTCGGTTGGTCGCGACGTACGGGAGGATTGATGTAGTAATTATTGATGACCGAAGGCGATGCTTCCGTGTAGGTCACCTCAGACAGGAACCTACGAGCAGCAGCATTCTCCAAGTTGGTCGAGAAACTCATGTTCTGATAGTCGGCAACTTCCCAAGTCAGCGTGCTTGCCTTCGACTTCAGGTCCGAAGCCAGATAGAGCGTGGTTCCATAGCCTCGTGTCATATACTTGCCGACAGAATAAGCCCCTTCCCACAAGGCTGGAACGCTGTCAGGACGTACTGCGCGCACCAACACATCATCAGCCTTCACAGTTGTTGCCTTATCCACCTGTACATAATAAGGAAAGCCGGCTTGAATCTCACTGACAGGCACCAACTGACCTACCAACTTACCGTCCGTCAGACTCACTCCACCAATCGCACACACCTGCTTGAACGCGGCAGACGTCTGCTCGGCATTCATATTGAACGGCAGACACAGCGGAGTCCAATCGCCCGCAGCAATGCTGATGTCAGTCGTCACATCCGCATACGTATCTTCCGTGAGCGTGAATTTCTGCGACTGCTCCAACGACATCTCAACCTTCGGCGCACCATAGTAGAGACGGAACTTGCCACACACCATCCAGTTGTTGTCCGATGCAGAGATGATTCGAACACCCATCTTCACGTCAGCATCAGCATCGAGCGTCACACGCATCACATTCCAGTACAAGCCCGCATCGAACGCAGCCTTCGCACCGTTCAGGTCGCTTGGAATCACACGCTGACCAGCACCCTGTTGCCATGAGCCCGAACGAAGCTGAACAAACCGAGCATCGTCGTTAATATGTTTCACAGGTTGCATCTCCGAACCGAAATACATGTTTGTCTTCTGATACACACGACCCGCTTCATACTGATTATTAGCCGTCAGGTAATCGCTCGGACGATTGAGTGCCTGCACCTTCAGCGTATAAAGACCGGCAGGAAGGTCCTTGACCGTATGCGACACATTCGCCGTCTTGGTATTCGCGAACTCCTTCACGACAGCATTGTCGTCAATCAGCGCAGTCAAGTCAAACTGTCCCGAAGCAGTCGTACCCGTAGCAATCAGCGACTTCAAAGCCGCCCAAAGCCTCGTGTCGTACTCCGCCATCTCATCCTCAGCAGTAGCCTGCCGAGCTGTCTCCATCAAGGCGTCAAACTGAGAGTGATCCGTAGCCTGAGCCGCAATCTGCCTGTACACATCCCATCGGGCAGTCATCGCCTGTTTCGAGTCATTCGTCTGACCCCACACAAGGCTCCATGATGCAGTGATAAGCATCAAGGTTGCAAAAAGAATAACTTTTCTAACTCGTTGCATAATTCTAGGTTGATTTGATGTAGTATTATAGTAGTATTTAGTGATTCATCACGATCATAACCAAGTAATCGGTGCGAATGAAATCGATGCGAAGTTACGAAAAAAAGATGATTCATGGTTAACAATATACAAAAAAAGCAATCCTTCTTAGTGATTTTTTACACGAAAAGAACGAAATTATAGGAATAAGAGCAATGATGCGCTCTCACAGTCAAATAGAAAACCAAGGCGGACAAGTTCATCTGCTTTTGCATCAGCGGACTAAATATCTCACCATCAAAGTCAGTATCGTCATAGTATATATCCGTTCCCCCACTTCACCATAGATTTAGTACGTCCGCTAAAATACCATAGTACTCCTTAGGGCGTACTCGATTGCGCCCTAAGGAGTACTGCAGTGCGCCCTAGGGCGCACTGCTATGCGCACATGGAAGCACTGCTATGCGCACAAGGACGCACAATTATCCCTACATATACATTTTTCACGAACGCATGGACAATAGCTGTCTTATATGGTGACACTATATATTTATTCGGTATTCAAGTCATATTGAACGCAAATTAAAGTCTATCTAATCTCTATCCAAAGTCTATCGATGGTGGTAGAAAAAGGGAAATAAGAGAGAAATCAGGGCATGAAACTGATGAAACAGTGATGGGATGAATGGTATTTCATATTTTTTTCGTAACTTCGCACAAAATTTCATATAGTGGAGAAAACGAAACGGAAATATAGCAAGTGGAAGTTCTATCTGTGCTTCGCTGTCGTGGTGGCTGCTTTGGCGGGCATCAGTCACTTGTGGGGCCTCAGCCCTTTGAAACAGATCGTTCCTTTGACGGACGCATCTACAGCAGAGAAACACACTCCTCAGTCACAAAGTGACAGCTCTCCTGTCTTAGGAGCGCAATTTGAGGAAGAGGAAGAGGAAGAGGAAGAGGAGATCCAAACTCCTCTGTCACAAGATGACAGTTTCCCGATCATGGGTGAGCAGCTTGAGGTGGACGATAGTGCAAACGGTGTGTTCTTCTCGCGTAAGGTGTGGAGTTATCCAGAGTGTTTCAACGACAGTAATGCGACTCAGTTGGTCGCAGCTGAACGGAATGGTATCAAGCCTGCTGAGACGCGCGAGCGGGTGATGGAGCTGGTGGGACAGGGACGATTGACCTATATCGCCTCCTCACCTTATTATATAGTAGAGGACCTGACGCACTCGATGCCTTATCTGGTTCCGAAAGCTCAGTTGCTGCTCAACACCATCGGCATCAACTTCGTGGATTCGCTCCATTCAAAGGGTTACGATCTGCACTTGCCTGTTGTGACATCTGTGCTGCGTACGGGTCACGACGTAGAACGGTTGCAGCAGGGTAACGTGAACTCGGTGACGAACTCGTGTCATTGCTACGGAACGACCATCGACATCACCTACAACCGCTTCATGCCGTTGAAGGGCAACTCCCCAACACGCTATGACGACAACCTGAAGAAAGTGTTGGCTGAGGTGTTGTTCGACCTGAAAGCAGAAGGGTTGTGCTATGTAAAGTACGAACGGCTTCAGGCTTGTTTTCATCTAACTGTAAGATAACGATGCGCTACTTCATTTATTTATCATACGACGGAACGAACTATCACGGTTGGCAGGTTCAACCGAACGCCAATTCGGTGCAGGCAGAACTCATGCGAGGTTTGTCCACCTTGTTGCGTCAGGACGTAGAGGTGATTGGCGCAGGACGTACGGACACAGGTGTGAATGCCAGGCTGATGGTAGCTCATTTCGACATAGCGACACCCCTACCCTCGCCCACAGAGCTGACACGTAGGCTCAACAAACTGTTGCCGAAGGACATCGCAATTGACAGAATCGTAGCAGTAAAGCCAGATGCACATGCACGCTTCAGTGCTACAGCTCGTACGTATCAGTATTTTGTCAGCAACAGGAAAGATCCATTCAACCGCCATTACTCGTATCGCTGTCCGTTTGACCTGGATTACGAGAAGATGAACGAAGCTGCTGCACATCTGTTCGACTATACCGACTTCACAAGTTTCTCGAAACTGCATACGGACACGAAGACGAACAACTGCCGTATCATGTATGCCCGATGGGAACAGACGAAGGACGGAGGTGTGTTCACCATCAAAGCCGACCGTTTCCTGCGGAATATGGTACGTGCCATCGTGGGTACGCTGATTGAAGTGGGACGTGGTGCGATGACGATAGAGGAGTTCTGCAAGGTCATCGAGAAGAAAGACCGCTGTGCGGCTGGTAGTAGCATGCCTGGGAATGCGTTGTTCCTAACGGATGTTGAATATCCTGAAGGGTTAGGGCTGAGGGCTGAGGGCTGAGGGCTGAGGGTTGAGAGGTTAGAGTTGAAAGTTGAGAGTTGAAAGTTGAGAGTTGAAAGTTGAGAGTTGAGAGTTGAGAGTTGAGAGGTTTAAGAGTTCAAGAATTTAAAATGAAAAGATGCTGGTTACATATGTTATTTCTGCAGCTGTGGTTCTTCACCTCAGCGTTGCATGCAATTCCGATTGTGCCAGACAGTTTGTTTAGCCAAACGATTCCCGCTCAAGAGAAGGTGTACTTGCATCTGGACAACAACTGCTACTTCGTGGGCGATACGATATGGTATAAGGCGTATGTCATCTCTGCCGACACATACGAGCCTAAGCCCCAGAGTCGTATTCTGTATGTCGAACTGCTGAACGAACAAGGATACTTGATGGAACGACAGAAACTGATTGTGGACGAGGACGGGAATGCACACGGTCAATTAGCCCTCTCCGACATGGCTTTTCCAGGTTACTACGAAGTGAGAGCTTATACGAAATGGATGCTCAGCTACGGATATATCTCCGAGCAAATCCTTTCGGACTACATGAACGAACACCTGTTGGGTGGCGAGGAAGACATACAGAAACAAAACCGCAACTATCTGAACCTATTCTCACGCGTCGTTCCTGTGTATCAGAAACCAGCCGTCGATGCTGCCTACCAAACCAAACTCATGCCGCCGAAGGTAACGCTTGGCGACTACGAACGAAGGTATCTGGAACCCAAACTCAATGCTCACTTCTATCCCGAGAGCGGACATATCGTAGCTGGGCACCCTATACGCATAGGATGGGAAACAGTGAACGAGCAGAAACAACGTATCGATGTGGAAGGGGTACTGATGATGAACGACTCTATCATAGCCAGTCTGCCCCCAAGTCGCATGGGACGCGGAGTGATGGAATATGTGTTCAAGGATTCGTGCCATTATAAAGTACGAATGATGCACAACAAGCTGCACTACGACTTCGACCTGCCCGAGGTGGAATCGGAAGGAGTCAGCATGCAAGTAGAAATGGACGACGAAGCGGTTGAGATTCAAATCAGTCAGACCTTTGTAGCACCCAAACAACTCTATGTGTCTATTACCAGTGCAGGCAAGAAAGTGATGTGTGAACCCGTAGGAGAGGACGGAATCGTAGCATCATGGTTGGAAGACCTTCCCTGCGGTGTGAACCAAGCAACCGTGTTCGATATCGACGGCAACGTGTATGCCGACCGTCTGTTCTTCGTGAACAACTTGAAGGAACTGACAGCAAAAGCTTTTGTCAACGATGATACGACACACATGTTGCGCCCTTACGAAAAAGTCAAAATACCCATCCTCATCACCGACCATCGTGGCATTCCTATCAAGGAACAACAGGTTTCGGTATCGGTACGCGACCGATTGCAACTCGACCCTACGTTCAACACAGGCAACATGCTTACAAACATGCTGCTCGAAAGCGATGTACGCGGATATGTAGAGAACCCACACTATTATTTCGAGGCAAACGATGAGCAACATCGGGCAGACCTTGACTTGCTACTCATGATTCAAGGATGGCGACGATATGACTGGAGCGAAATTGCAGGCTTCAAACGTACTGAATACGACTACGAGCCTGAGCGCAAAATGTACATTTATGGGCAATCATACGTACTGGAGAACTGGCTCAACCGCGTTGTCTTCAAGAAAAATCGTGGTACCATCACCCTCACAGCACAGATTCTCTATCCCGAAATGACGGATACAGGCAAAGGCGGTCAACAAGGAGAAATACAAATCGACGCGAACGGACAGTTTCGGGTTGTATATCAACCCTTCTATGGCAATGCCCAGCTGGTGTTCCGAGCCTTGTTCGACAAGAAAAAGAATAAAGGCGAAATCCACACATTCAACGGACAAGAGTATTTTGTCCCAAATAACAAGATACCTGCCAGCGATCGCATCTGGGCCGACAACCAGCAAAGGGATTATATCGACCACGACATCATGCTGCTCATCCGTCGCGAATATTACTATCCCAACAGCGTGAAGGAGTTGAGCTGGTACGAGGTAAACAAGCCCTTCACAATGCCCGACCAGCACCTCACATGGGACGAATACCTAAAGGACATCTATGCCTCCGAGTGGATTCCCGAAGTACAGATCAGAGCCGACCGTGCTCATGCCAGGCATCGCAAGGACCTACCTGTAGCCTGTCTCGACTTCTACGACTTCTTCAACGACCTCACCGATATGGGCTATCATCCCAAACAGTGGAAGTTCGATAACGATGAATTCCGCCTTGCATTCTATGAGCATGCTATCTTCGACTACATGCAGCATCAGAACCCGCGTAGCAAAGTCAATAAAGAGAAACGCTATATCACTTATGACTGGCAAGACGAAGACTCTATTAGGGGTGGCGATGATTCACTGAGGCAATTTTACATGAATCTTCAACATCTCAAGTCCATCTATATCGTGACCGACAACTCACGCCGTCCTTCTGCCTACGAATTGGATCATCTCGACGGATTCAAAGAGACACAACACACTGGTGGACTTTCTGCCTATATCAATCTGGAACGAGGCGAAGGCATAGGTCGCAAGGGACGTGTCATTAACCTTCAGGGATTCAACAAACCAGCCGAGTTCTACCAACCCGACTATAGTCATCGTCCCCTACCCGACCAAAAAGACCACCGACATACCCTCTATTGGAACCCGTCGGTCACGACTGACAAAACAGGTCAAGCCTATATTGAGTTCTACAATAGCAGCGAGTGCATCTACTACGACATCTCGCTGGAAGGAGTAACCCGCAACGGAGAATTTATCGTAAAACAAAAATAGATATGAAAACTTCATTATTTACTTTTCATTATTCACTTTTCACTTTGCTCATGCTGCTTTCCTGCACAGCCAACTCGCAGACAACAGGTAGCGAAGCTGACAGCTTAATCGTCGAAGAACCACAGACACAACACATCTCACTGCTGTTTGCAGGCGATCTCATGCAACACGGTCCGCAGATTAAGGGTGCTCTACAAGCCGACGGGACATACGACTATACCGAATGTTTCCGTTTCATGAAAGACGAGATATCAGAAGCTGATGTAGCCATCGTGAACTTCGAGACCACCTTGGCCGAGAAGCCTTATACCGGCTACCCAACCTTCAGCGCTCCCGATGAATTCTTGAGAGATTGTCAGAAAGCAGGATTCGACATCATGCTCACAGCCAATAATCACTCATGCGATAAAGGAAAGAAAGGCATCGAACGTACCATCATGATGATGGATTCGCTCCACATCCCCCATATCGGCTCGTACGTCAATGAAGAAGAACGTCAGAAACAATACCCATACTTGCTGGAGAAGAACGGATTCCGCATCGTGCTCCTTAACTACACCTACGGCACCAACGGCATACCAGTACCAAAACCCAACATCATCAACCAAATAGATACCGTCCAGATTCGCAAGGATATCCGAGCTGCCAAAGCGATGAACCCCGATGCTATCATCGCATTCATGCATTGGGGAGTAGAATACACCCTCACTCCTGTTGCCAGCCAAGTCACATTGGCCGACTGGTTGCTACGTCAGGGGGTAACACATGTGATCGGGGGGCATCCACACGTGGTAGAACCTGTAGAAGTACGTGAAGACGCAAATGGCGACAAGCATGTGGTAGCCTACTCGCTCGGCAACTTCGTATCGAACCAATCTCAGGAACACACCTATGGAGGTATGCTCGTAAAGATGGAGTTGGAGAAAGACTCGACGGTCCGCATGACCGACTGCAACTACTCGCTCTATTTCGTTACCCGACCCGTTATGTCCGGGCATAAGCAGCATCGCGTCTATCCTGTCAGCATACCCGACTCGCTCATCACTCCAGCTGAAGCCCGACTGCGCAACACTTTTGTCAACTCTATCCGTCCATTTTTCGAAAAACACAATAAAAACATACACGAAGTGATGACATTCGACATATCATCATTCTTGGAGGAAGAGTAAGTGAAGCCTGCTTTCAGGCAGAATGTCAAAATGGAAGTTAAAAAGGAGTTAAAGAGGTAGTTCGACTACACTTCAACTCCTTTTTCTATAAAAAAACCTCAAATGGTCAATGCTAATTGATAATTATTTCGTAACTTTGCACGAATTTAGTAAAAAGAGACTGAGAATGGAAAACAGAAGTATCGTATCAATTGCAGATTATTCGAAGGAAAAGATTCAGTACCTGCTTGATATGGCTCAGGAATTTGAGCGCCAGCCCAACCGCACAATTCTTCACGGTAAAGTGGTTGCAACCCTGTTCTTCGAGCCGTCAACCCGTACACGTCTTTCGTTTGAGACTGCTGCCAATCGTCTGGGTGCAAGGGTTATCGGTTTTACCGACCCGAAAGTGACAAGTTCGTCAAAAGGTGAGACGCTGAAAGACACAATCAAGATGGTGTCGAACTATGCCGACGTGATTGTAATGCGCCACAAACTTGAGGGCGCAGCCCTCTATGCAAGCGAAGTGACAGACATACCTATCATCAATGCTGGCGACGGTAGCAACCTGCATCCTTCGCAGACGATGCTCGACCTCTACAGCATCTATAAGACACAGGGGACATTAGAGAACTTGAACATCTATATGGTGGGTGACCTGAAATACGGACGTACCGTACACTCGCTTTTGATGTCTATGCGTCCCTACAACCCTACCTTCCACTTTATTGCCCCTAAAGAACTGGAAATGCCAGAAGAGTATAAGGAGTACTGTAAGGCAAAACACATCAAGTATATTGAGCAGCAGGACTTCACTGAAGACACGATAGCTGACGCAGACATCCTCTATATGACGCGAGTTCAGCGTGAACGATTCACGGACTTGATGGAATACGAACGCGTGAAGGACGCTTATATCCTTCGTGCCGACATGCTGGGCAAATGTCGTGAGAACATGAAGATTCTTCACCCACTACCTCGTGTGAATGAGATTGAGTATGATGTTGACGACTCTCCACACGCATACTACTTCCAGCAGGCACAAAACGGACTTTATGCCCGTCAGGCTTTGATATGTGATGTATTAGGTATAACTTTAGATGATATCAGAAATGAAAAATAAGGATTTACTGGTAGCCGCCTTACAAAACGGCTCTGTGATTGACCACATACCAACCGACAAGTTGTTCACCATCGTAAAGCTGTTGGAGCTTGACAAGTGTGAGGAACCAGTCACCATAGGAAATAACCTCGAGAGTAGTAAGATGGGTAAGAAAGGATTGGTGAAGGTATCAGGTAAGTTCTTCACCGATCAGGACCTCAGCCGTCTGGCTGTTGTGTGTCCGAATATGCGTCTGACAGTCATTCGTGACTACGAAGTGGTAGAAAAGCGTGAAATAGCCCTACCCGACAGACTCATCAATCTCGTTAAGTGTGCCAACCCTGTATGCATCACCAACAACGAACCTATGAAGACTTATTTCGAAGTCGACAAACTAAAGGGATTGGTTCAATGCCACTACTGTAGAAAGACCCAGAAACTTGGAAACATAAAGTTGATTTAAGCGAACAACGCTCTCCCTCAACGCAAATAATAACAAAAACAGATATGTCAAAATTCAAAGAGCAGTCGAAGCTCGATTTATCAAAAGTTAATCAAGAAGTATTGGAAAAATGGAACGCAGAAGACGTGTTCCACAAAAGTATATCAGAACGCGAAGGTCATCCTGAATTCATATTCTTCGAAGGACCTCCTTCAGCAAACGGACATCCAGGCATTCACCACGTGATGGGACGTACCATCAAAGACACCTTCCTGCGTTACAAGACCATGCAGGGCTTTCAAGTGAAGCGTAAAGCAGGATGGGACACTCACGGACTACCTGTTGAGTTGAGTGTAGAGAAGAGTTTAGGTATCACCAAAGAAGATATCGGAAAGAAAATCAGCGTGGACGACTACAATCGTGCTTGTCGCGAGAATGTGATGATGTACACCAACGAGTGGACAGAACTCACAGACAAGATGGGCTATTGGGTTGACCTCGAACATCCATATATCACCTACGATAACAAATACATTGAGACACTCTGGTACCTGCTGAAACGTCTGTACGACAAAGGACTGCTCTATAAGGGCTATACTATCCAGCCCTACTCTCCTGCTGCAGGAACCGGTCTATCCAGTCACGAGCTGAACCAGCCAGGTTGCTATCGCGACGTGAAAGACACAACGGTAACGGCACAGTTTACCGTAAAAAAGAGTTCTCTCAACGCTAATTTCGCAACGCTAAACACTCAACTACCAATTTACATTCTCGCATGGACAACCACTCCATGGACGTTGCCTTCAAACACAGCTCTCTGTGTAGGTCCGAAGATAGACTACGTTGCTATGAAGGGAAAGAACCCTTATAGTGGAGAGGAAGCCATTTACGTCTTGGCAGAGGCACGTCTTTCTGCCTACTTCCAAGCAGAAGAAGGAGAAGAACTTGAAATACTCTGGCGCGGAAAAGGTACAGACCTGCTCGACATCCAATATGAGCAGCTCTTCCCATGGGTAAAACCCTGTACGCTCGAAGATAACAAGGTCGTGGATAAGAGTGCTGATGCATTCCGTGTCATCCCAGGCGACTATGTAACCACAGAAGACGGTACCGGTATCGTACATATTGCACCAACCTTCGGTGCAGATGATGCTAAGGTAGCAAAAGATGCAGGCGTTCCCGCCCTCTTCGTCATCGACAAGGCAGGCGACACCCGCCCAATGGTCGACTTTACAGGTAAGTATTTCATGAAGGCAGACATGAACGAGGAGTTCGTCAACACTTGTGTTAACGAGAGTTATTGGAAGCATTCGGGCAACTTTGTGAAAAATGCTTACGACCCAAAATACAACCAGGGAGGCAAGTATGATGAGAAGGCTGCCAATAAGGATATGGACCTCAACGTGGTGCTGTGTCTCGAGATGAAAGAAGAAGGTACTGCCTTCAAGATTGAGAAACATGTTCACAACTATCCTCATTGCTGGCGTACCGATAAACCTGTCCTCTACTACCCTCTCGACTCATGGTTCATCAAATCGACCGCCAAGAAAGACCGCATGTTCGAACTCAACCAGACCATCAAATGGAAACCGGAATCTACAGGTACAGGACGTTTTGGGAAATGGCTTGAGAATCTCAACGACTGGAACCTTTCACGTTCGCGCTATTGGGGCACACCGCTTCCTATTTGGCGCAATCGCGACACAAGAGAGGAAATCTGTATCGGCTCAGTAGAAGAACTTTATAACGAAATCGAGAAAGCTGTCGCAGCAGGTGTCATGACCGCCAATCCTCTGAAGCAGAAAGGATTCGTACCGGGTGATATGAGCCAAGCTAACTACGACAAGATAGACCTCCACCGTCCGTATGTTGACGATATAAAGCTGATAAGCAAGGATGGCAACGTACTGACACGCGAACTCGACCTCATCGACGTGTGGTTCGACTCCGGAGCAATGCCTTATGCACAGGTACACTATCCATTCGAGAACCGCGAGCTCATCGACGAAGGCAAAGCATTCCCCGCTGACTTCATCGCAGAGGGAGTGGATCAGACACGCGGATGGTTCTTCACCCTCCACGCAATCGGAACGATGGCTTTCGACTCTGTTGCCTTTAAGACTGTTATCTCAAACGGACTCGTGCTCGACAAGAACGGCATTAAGATGTCAAAACGTCTAGGCAATGTCATCAATCCGTTCGAATGCATCGGCACCTACGGAGCAGATGCTGTGCGTTGGTATATGATTACCAATTCATCGCCTTGGGACAACCTCTCATTCGACCCTGAGGGTGTAAAGGAAGTGACCAGTTCGTTCTTCATCAAACTGCAGCAAGCATACTCGTTCTTTGCCATGTATGCCAACGTAGATGGCTTCGAATACCGTGAGGCAGACATCGCCTACAAAGACCGTCCTGACTTCGATCGCTGGTTGCTCTCAGAACTAAACACATTGGTGAAGAGCGTTCAGACCTATCTTGATGACTTCGACCCAACCCCAGCAGGACGACTCATCCAGCGATTCGTTATCGACTTCCTCAGTAACTGGTACATCCGACTCAACAAAGCACGCTTCTGGGCAGGCGATATGACTGCAGACAAGCTCTCGGCTTACCAAACACTTTACACTTGTCTGGACACCCTCAGCCGACTCATCGCACCAATCGCACCATTCTATGCCGACCAGCTCTTCCGTGACCTCAATGAAGCAACAGGTAAGGACACCTCTACAAGCGTTCATCTCGCACAGTTCCCAACCTGTCACGAAGACTATATCGACAGCGAACTCAACGAAGCAATGCAGGCAGCAATGGATGTCACCTCAATGGGACTCTCCATTCGTAAGAAAGTAAAGATACCTGTTATCCAAGCTCTTCAGGCAATTGCCATTCCTGATACCGACCCACAACTCAGTGCACGCATCGAACGCATGGCATCCATCATTACGAAGGAAGTCAACGTAAAGGAACTGCAACTGATGGACGGCGCTATGCTCGTAAAGAACGTAAAGTGTAACTTCCGTGTTATGGGCAAGAAGTTCGGTAAGATGATGAAGGCAGTAGCCGATGCTGTGTCAAACATGACTCAGGTACAGATTTCTGAGCTGGAAACAAACGGCCAGGTAACACTCAACGCAAGCGATGAAGAAGCCGTTGTAGAACTGGCCGACGTGGACATCATGTCACAAGACATTCCAGGATGGAGCGTAGCCAACGAAGGCACTATGACCGTAGCTCTCGACATCACCGTCACACCTGAACTGAAAGTCGAAGGTAATGCCCGTAAGCTGATTAAGCAGATTCAGAACCTGCGTAAGTCGCAAGGATTTGAAATCACCGACCGCATCACCGTGCAGATATCCGAAACTCCAGAGGTACAGGCCGTGCTCAACAATTTCAAGCAGAACATTGCTTCACAGGTACTTGCCAACAGCATCGACATCAACGACAACGATGGTGAACTCTTCGACTTCGACGATTTCAAAGCAAAGATAAAGGTAATAAAGGCGTGAACAAGAAGCAAGTAATCATCAGTATAGCCATCATCCTGCTGGTCATCATTATCGACCAGATTATCAAGATAGAGGTGAAGACCAATATGGCTTTGGGCGAGCATATCACCATCACCAATTGGTTCCAAATTGCATTCGTCGAAAACAACGGAATGGCGTTCGGAATGTCGTTCGGAAGCAAAATCCTACTCACTCTCTTCCGCATCATTACCGTTTCGCTACTCCTATGGTTCATCATGCGACTCACCCGACGTGGATTCCAGACAGGATTCATCATCTGCCTGTCGATGATTACTGCAGGAGCACTTGGCAACATATTCGACTGCATCCTCTATGGCGAAATCTTCACCCAATCCACTCATGTCGACGTAGCACGACTCGTACCTTGGGGTGAAGGCTATGGCGACATACTTGAAGGGCGGGTGGTCGACATGTTCTACTTTCCACTCATCGAATGGAATATGCCAGGATGGGATTGGCTCAACGACGTTCCTTTCCTACCCAATGCCCACGAACATTGCGTGTTCTTCAGCCCTGTATTCAACTTCGCAGATGCTAGCATCAGCTGTGGAGTCGTCGCACTCATCATCTTCTACCGCCAAACCTTTAGCAAATGTATGAGTGGAAAAAACAATAAAGAAGAAGAGACCGAACATCAGACAATAAGCGAAGGAACAGAAGACGCAGAAGAAAACTCCTAACCCTATGCAACGTAGCGTACAACACCACTCACCCCTTTCGGTTGGAATCAGAGGAAGCATTCTCTGCTTACTCTTATGCCTATTCTCTTGCGAGCAAAAGCCCGAAGGACTCCTGTCAAAAGGCGAGATGGAAGAAGTACTCTACGACTATCACATCGCTCAATTCATGGCATCAAGCCTACCATTTGACGACCGATACAAATCGCGCATCTATATCGATGCAGTATATGACAAACACGGCATTACAGAAGCACAGTTCGACTCTTCGCTCGTGTACTACAACCGACACACCGACGACATCAAAGACATATACGATCATGTGAAACACCGTCTCGAAGACTATGAAGCCAACTTACATTTCGAAAGTGGAAACGACGAAATACGTGCCTCATACACTCTTGGCGGCGATACTGCAGATATATGGTCGGGATCTAGAATCATGATGTTACGCGACAACCCCTATCTCAACCGCGAAACCTTTACCATCAAAGCCGACACGTCTTTCCACCTCAACGACCACTTCCAGATGCGAGTTGACTTCGATTTCATTCGACAAGACCAAAATAACCGCGACGAGCAACTCACAGCAGGCTTGTCTATCCATTTCAAAAATGGGAAAATCATCAGTTCCGTCAGGTCGTCAAACTATCCCAGCCACTACGACCTCAACCTCCATACTGACAACAGAGAGATTAATTACATCTCCATATTCTTCATGCTACAAGGTCAAAACAATGGCATGCGAAGCCTTGGAATCGTACGCAACATCGCCCTCTACCGATTCCACACTACATCGCAAGCATACTCATCCGACTCCATCACGACAGATACTCTCGACACCGATACATTGGCAAAAGACACACTTCCAACTATTACCGACCGCAAGTTAATGCCACGTATCAACCCGGACGAACTGCGTAAGATGACCATCGAAGAAGATAAACAAGGAGCTGAAATACGTACCGCCCCTGCAGTACGCACACCCAACTCAATCGGACCAAGCCGAAGAGTAAAGAAGAAAAGCAACAAATGAGATTAGCAGCCAATAAAGTAATTATAGACGGACAACTACACACCAACTACGTCATCGAACTCGACGATGAAAACCATGTGATTCGCCATTATCCACTATGCGAGGAACTCCCACACACCCAATGGTATCGCACACTTATCATCGAGTCAGGACATCTCGTACAATCCCAACGCTAATAAGACAGTTCAAAATTGCTTTTTGCTGTAATCGTTACCTAAAAACATATGATAACTAAAAAAAAGAGCCTCGAAGATTGAAACAAACTATCATCATTCGTGGCTCTTTTATTTGTTTGGTGATTCGGTTGGGATTCGAACCCAAGACCCACAGCTTAGAAGGCTGTTGCTCTATCCAGCTGAGCTACCGAACCATCATCTTTTAAAATCGGCTGCAAAGTTAGGCATTTTTCATGAATTGACAAAATAATTTGCCAAAAATCCATTATGTCCAGTGCAAGAAGTCGGAGATAATACTCTTGAAAGACTTCCTATTGTTGATGAATGACTCCAGAACTTTGGTCGTTCCATGTTCTGGAATGATGTCGTAATCGGCAATAGCAGCCGGAATGAGACATGATGACCCTTCGGGCAATAGCACCTCATCTTTGGTGCTTCGTACACGTATTTTGCAGTCGCCTCGTAGGTTCATCAGAATAAAGAACGAGTCATATTTGACGACATTACGATGGAATGGCTGTGATGCTTCTATGATACGGATGCTGAAATAGGGCGTGTCAAGACACTTGTCGCGCTCATCCATCGTCTCCTGATGCTCAGTACGATACTCTGGGTAGACTTCGTAGTCAATAGCTTTTGCAGCTAATTCGGTGTGCAACTCACGTGGACGTCCGTCTAATCCAGGACGATTGTAGTCAAAAATACGATAGGTGACATCGCTCGACTGCTGTACTTCTGCCAATTTGATGCCGCCACAGATGGCATGTACACGTCCTGCTGGCAAATAGAAGATATCGCCGGCATGTACCTCGTGACGAGCCAGCACTTCTGTTATGGTTCCGTCGGCAACTCGACGTTTATACTCTTCGGGAGTCACTTTCTGCTTAAATCCTGCATACAGACATGATCCAGGTTTGGCTTCGAGCACATACCACATTTCACTCTTTCCCATCTTGTGGTGTTCGCGTTGCGCCATCTCATCATTAGGATGTACTTGTATGCTGAGATCAAGACGGGCATCAATAATCTTTGTCAGCAACGGCAACTGGTTATGGTATTGGCGAGCAACTTCTTTGCCAAGTATCTCTTGCGGTCTGCGGCTAATGACATCGGGTAATGAATAGCGAGCCCAAGTGCCATTTTCTACAACAGATTCGCTTCCTTCCACAGCGCTGACCGTCCAGTCCTCTGTACCCCAAACCAACGTCTTACGGTTTTGTTTGAATAGCATCGGATAGAGTTTATTGCGCTGTGCTTCAACCACACAACCTATCGTCATAATACGTACGTCAGTCAAGGCATGCATCTCATGCGATGTGCATTTGTTGACATACACAAAGTCGTCCTTATGGCAATGATGGAGTACTCCGTCGAGCGTCACATCGAGTTCGCCATCAAGCACATAAAAGCCTTCCTGCATATCAGGATGAACATGGGCTGTTGCTACCTCTCCAGCTGCAAGGTCTGTTACGGCAATCTGGGTAAGGCTGCATCCCGATTCGTTCGATGCAAGCAACACACGTTTCTTTCCCGCACCATGCGACGTGTTGATTGGCTCTATATCGTTGAGTGAACGTATCATAGTTTTCATATTCATGGGACAAAAGTACATAATTAACAGCAATCTACCAACTAAATCGGACAGAATCTTACATACTTATCGTATTTTTCGACTTTACACTCGGATTTTGAATTCTACGAATTAAGAATTTGTTTGTCATTATCGAATATCAAAAGCGCCTATACGACGCTGAAACTTGACACAAAAATAGTCAAGTGCGAAAAATGTTTGACAAAATGATGTCAAGTTCGGATTTATTATTGTAACTTTGCAGCCGAAAACTAAAAAATTTAGATTGTATATGAGAGATGACACCATCATCAGTAACCTCAAGACGATAATGAATCGCAGAGGTATCACTCAAAGGGAACTTGCCAACATGATAGGAAAGGACGAAACGGTCATTTCCAGATGGCTTGCAGGTAAAGTCGGCATTTCAGGCAGTTCGGTCGAATTGCTGGAGTCGGTATTAGGCGAGAAACTATTAATTGTCAACAATAGGAAACGGGCACTGATTACAGGTGTTACAGGTCAAGACGGCAGTTACCTGTCGGAATTCTTGATAGAGAAAGGTTATGACGTTCATGGCATCATACGCCGCAGTAGCGTGGATTATCGCGAGCGTATTGCCCATTTGGAAGGACATCCTCAGTTCCACCTTCATTTTGGTGACCTAAGCGACTCGATGTCATTGGTAAAAGTGGTGGGTGCGGTTCGTCCAGACGAGATTTACAACCTTGCAGCTCAGAGCCATGTGCAGGTCAGTTTTGACTCACCCGAATTCACAGCTGACGTAGATGCCACAGGTGTGCTGCGTGTACTAGAAGCTGTCCGTGCTTGTGGTTTGGAAAAGACATGTCGCATCTATCAGGCATCGACCTCTGAACTATATGGCAAAGTAGAGGAGGTGCCACAGAACGAAAACACTCCTTTCCACCCCTACTCTCCTTATGCTGTTGCAAAACTATATGGATTCTGGATTGTGAAGGAATACCGCGAGGCTTACAACATGTTCTGTTGCTCGGGTATCTTGTTCAACCACGAAAGCGAACGCAGAGGAGAAACATTTGTGACTCGGAAAATCACTCTTGCAGCAGCGCGTATCGCACAGGGACTGCAAGATTGTCTATACTTAGGAAACCTGTCATCACTTCGTGACTGGGGATATGCCAAAGATTATGTAGAATGTATGTGGCTCATTCTTCAGAACAACAAACCCGAGGACTTCGTGATTGCTACAGGTGTTCAGCATAGTGTTCGCGAATTTGCCTATTACGCGTTCAAACATGCAGGAATCGAATTGGAATTCCGTGGTGAAGGGCTGAGAGAAATAGGTGTGTGTGTCAAGGTGAAAGGCAAAGCAAGCAAAGAACTTATCGGAAAGGAACTGATACGTGTCAGCGAGGACTTTTATCGTCCTACTGATGTGGTGAACTTATGGGGTGACCCCACGAAAGCAAAGGCGAAGTTGGGTTGGTACCCATCGAAGACTTCATTCGAGGACTTGGTGAAAATCATGGTAGAAAGCGACATCGCCAAGGTAGCTGCCGAAGGTGCTGCTGCGAAGGTAAGGACAAACTTGGCTGAGTATCTCGAAAAAGGAATTGTAAAATAGAATAAGGAATGTATGGTTCTCTCAAAGGAGAGACGATGGATGATCTGATTATGGACAAGACTTCAAAAATATACGTTGCAGGGCATCGAGGATTGGTTGGTTCGGCTATCTGGAACAACTTGCTAAGCCGTGGATACACGAATTTGGTAGGTAGAACTCACAAGGAACTGGACTTGACTGATCAGTATGCCGTTAAGGCATTCTTCGATGAAGAACAGCCTGATGCTGTCGTGCTGGCAGCTGCATTTGTTGGTGGCATAATGGCAAACAGTTTGTATCGAGCCGATTTCATGATGATGAACATGAAAATTCAGTGTAACGTCATCAGCGAGGCGTATGCACATGGGGTGAAGAAACTGTTGTTCTTAGGCAGCACTTGCATCTATCCCAAGAATGCTCCACAACCCATGAGAGAAGACTGCCTGCTGACAAGCGAGTTGGAATACACGAACGAGGAATATGCGATTGCCAAGATTGCCGGTCTGAAGATGTGTGAGAGCTACAACCTCCAGTACGGCACCAATTATATCGCAGTCATGCCAACAAATCTCTATGGTCCGAACGATAACTTCCACTTGGAGAATAGCCATGTGATGCCAGCCATGATGCGCAAAATCTATCTGGCAAAGTTGATTCACGACGGAAACTGGGAAGCTATCCGTAGGGATTTAGACAAGCGTCCTGTGTTGGGAGTGAACGGATCAGCAGACAAGGAGGCAATAATCTCAGTATTACGGAATTATGGTATATCGGACAACAAGGTCATCCTCTGGGGTACGGGACGTCCGCTACGTGAATTTCTCTGGAGCGAGGACATGGCGGATGCAAGCGTACATGTGTTGCTGAATGTGAACTTCAGCGACATTATCGGCATCGAGAAGTATTCGAGTGTCCACTATGGAGCCAGTACCGACGGAGCTGTCGACCGCAACCACAGTACAGGTCGTGGAGGAGCCATTCCTGCACTGGGAGAAATCCGCAACTGCCACATCAACGTAGGGACAGGAAAAGAACTCACCATTCGCGAATTGTCAGCACTGATTGTGAAGACCATAGGATTTGAGGGTGAGATAGAATTCGATGCATCAAAGCCCGATGGAACTATGCGTAAACTGATTGATGTCAGCAAGTTGCATTCGCTGGGATGGACACATAAAGTGGAGATAGAAGAAGGTGTTCAAAAACTGTTCGATTGGTATCAGACAACCGTCCATTAATTACAAATAACGTTCGGGTTACATGCCCGAACGTCTTATTTTTAATGGAATTGCTTCTGGATGTTTCATGCAGAAGGACCCCGTATCCGTTACGACAATAGCAAGGTAGCCTCCCCCACCCGCTCCTGGCATCTTCCAGGCAAGCACATCTTCCATCATTGAATATTGATCGATATATTGCTGCACACATCCTTGAATCATGGCAGGGAACATTGCCACCTGAGCTTCAAACGAAGCTTTGTATGCCTTTGCAAAATCTGAGAGATTCATCGCCATGATAGCATCCCAACACGATGCGGCAGCTGCAGCAAGCGTTTCAACCTTCGGCTTGGTAATGTCCATGCCTTCCACAACCGAGCATCCCTTACGACGAGGTTCCATTGGTATCATACACAAATGGCTCTCCAACCACTGAAGAATCGTTTCGTCTTCACAGGTTTCAATCTTTATCGGCCAGAAATGATTGTCATAGAAATGGCGACATAGCCCAGGTACACAAATACCGATAGCATCTTGTGCTCCGCTGATGATACCGTCCTCACGTTCTGGATGATTTTCAAAACAGAATACCAGTCGAGCTAATGTCTCAGGGTCCATATTTGGCAGTTGATAGGGCCAGATGGTCTTTATCAGATTGCGAGTGGACGTAGAGAGACCACATCGCTCGCGGATTTCAAACGAAGGTTCAAGCGATATCGTAATGGCCCATCCTGGTGCATGGCAGCTTACATAAGGTTGATCAATCCATGTACCTGCTATATCTAAACGAGTAGGCAACTGACATGGACTTTTCTTCAGTTCCGTACTGCTTCGTGCAGCAAGTCCTTCGTGTGGATCACGTTGCAGTACGACATATTCCATGCCTCGCTGCTCACACAGGCGGCGTTTCTCTTCACTACCTCCGTCGCTATTTACAACCAAAATATCTGGATGAACAATATCGAGTGTAGGCACAAAATCCAACACTCCATCTCCTTGATTGATAAAAGCATCCTTCACATAGCGTATGCTCTTCACCATGAAGAGTCGCTCTTGCTCAGAATAAACGGTCTTGTGGTTTTTGTAATGTAGAATTGTATTGTCAGAACCGATACCGACATAGAGGTCACCATATTGTGCCGCTTGACGGAAAAACTCCACATGTCCACTGTGGAGTAAATCATAACATCCGCTGACAAATACTTTCTTACGCTGTTCTGCCATTTCGGATCGGTTTAGAATATTCGCTGAGTTAAACGCAGATTGATAACAGGAAATACTTGGAATGTCTTAACAAATTCCACGGTACTTCCCACTTGTCCACGTATTTTCGGCAAGTCGTGTACGAGGTCAACTCCGTCATGTGTTATCAATTTCGGACTACCACCCCAGAACATCATACCTGCATCGAACGATATGGTTGTATCGCTTCCTTTAAATAAATGGCCGCCATAACCGAAACCTAAATAGGGTTTGAACTTATTGATATAGCCTTCCGTATGAATCATGTTGTCATCGGCAGGCATCACATAATAGGTTTCTCCTTTTTGGTAGATAAGCTGACCGTCTTTGTAAACATCGTTTTTCAAGGTACCAAATGGCACACCTATGTATCCGTTGCGAATGACAGATTCCTTCAGCTGTGCGGGGATGCTGATTGTTTCGCCTTTCCACGTAAACACATCACCACCTTCCTTGATTCTATCGACGATATGGTTATACAGGTTCACACTTAGCAGGTTCGACATATCTTCAGTTCGGTTATATGCCCTTGCAAAATTCGTGTTACCGATATAGAATCCAGCCGTAAGGTGCCAGTTTTTGTTTCTAAAAGGAAAGACATCTACAAGCAGTTTGAAATTACTATAGATAGGAACCGCCCACATCGACACCTCGCGTTTCACTTCGCGTCCGGTGGTCTCCTTGAGCACTCGAGCGGCCTTTTCAAAACTGGTTGTACCTTCTGTGACGGTATTGTCGCCTGTCATCTCCAACCCATAGGTCATCTTCAACTTTATATGTGGGAAAAAGGCAGCACCCGTTCGTATCTGCACATAATTGCCTATAGGCAACGCAAAGTCGAAACCAAGTCCTGTGGTTCCCACGGTTGCAGAAACATCCAGATGGTTCAGGATGTTTTTCTTCTGCATATACTGGAATAAAGGAAGTTTTACCGACACGCTATCTTGTGCCGATAAAACTCCTGTAAAGCTACATAATATTATTAATAATATATGTCTCAAAATGTTATGGTCGCAATTTGATTATTCGAACATGTTGACGTAATGTTCTACCAGTCCTTCGATTCTCTGCTTGTCGGTGAAATACTGATATGTTGATACGTTCAGGTCGCAGCAGCATTCCTCGTCGCAAACGATATTACCATGCTGGTGCATCTGCAACATACTAACTGTCCACATGTGGTTCACACCATTCTCAATTGCGTGCTTCAGGGCACGTGCCTTCTGGTGGCCGTTACACATGATCAGGATTTCTCTTGCTGCCATCACCGTACCTACACCAACTGTCAATGCCTGCTTTGGAACCTTGTTGATATCGTTATCGAAGAAACGGCTGTTTGCCTGCAACGTATTAGTAGTCAGTGTCTTCACACGGGTCTTGCTGGTCAAGCTACTTCCTGGCTCGTTGAAGGCAATATGTCCGTCTGGACCTATACCACCCATGAAGAGATCGATACCACCTGCCTCTTCAATCATCTGCTCATAGTGAGCACATTCTGCGAGAAGGTCAGGAGCATTTCCGTTGAGGATATGAACATTTTCCTTCTTGATGTCGATGTGATTGAAGAAGTTGTTCCACATAAAGCTGTGATAGCTCTCCGGGTGACTTTCAGGCAGTCCTACATATTCGTCCATGTTGAACGTAATCACATTCTTGAATGAGATAATACCTGCTTTGTTCAGGCGAATCAATTCTTTGTACATTCCAAGAGGTGAAGAACCGGTTGGACAACCAAGCTTGAATGGCTTCTCTTCTGTTGGGTTAGCTTCTAAGATTTTGTTGGCTACGAAATGAGCAGCCCACCTTGACATTTCGTCATAGTTCTTTGTAATTACTACTCTCATAATAGTTTCTAAATAAAAGGTTCAATGATTTATTTTGTTGTGTATGTCTTTGTCAGAGATTCATTAACTCTCTGTATTATGCTTCCTTTGTTGCTGCTTTTGCGGCTTCCTCTGCCTCCAATTCGGCATCAATCGCTTCATACTTCGACTGGCGACTCTTGAATTCCGGAACAATTTCCTTCATGACTCTTACGGTCTTCATATCGTCGTACAATCTACTAACCTCGTAAAGACGTTCTTCGTTTGCCAATGCCACCTCGTACTCATACTCACGAACAGATGCCACCATGATTTTCTTATGAATGGTTGGTTTGGTCGTCTCTGCATCGTTGAGCACCTCTTCATAGAGTTTCTCACCGTCACGCAGACCTGTGAACTGCACCTCCACATTCTTAGCTCCACTCAACTTGATCATACGTTTTGCCAGATCTGCGATGCGGACAGGCTTGCCCATATCGAACACGAAGATTTCACCGCCTTTACCCATCGTTCCTGCTTCGAGCACAAGTTTACATGCCTCTGGTATCAGCATGAAGAATCGGATGATATCTGGGTGTGTCACCGTTACAGGACCGCCTTTCTTGATTTGGTCCCTGAAGATAGGAATCACACTTCCGTTACTACCCAGCACATTTCCGAAGCGGGTCGTGACGAATTGCGTCACACCTTCAACTTTTCCTTCTACGATAGCCTTGTTGAGCGCCTGGCAATAGATTTCGCAGATACGCTTCGAACATCCCATCACGTTCGTCGGATTGACAGCCTTGTCCGTACTGATCATCACAAACTTCTTCGTGCCATACTTCACAGCCAAATCAGCAATCACACGCGTTCCGAATATGTTGTTGAATACAGCTTCACTCGGATTGTCTTCCATCATCGGCACATGCTTATAGGCTGCTGCATGGAACACATAGTCTGGTTTTATCCTTTCGAACAGCGAATTCATGTGTGTCTGATGCGTAATGCTCGACACAATCGTTTCGCACTCTATGTCGGGATAGTTGTTCTTCATATACAGACGTAAATCGTGCATCGGAGTCTCTGCGGCGTCAATCAAGGCAAGATGCTTCGGACCGAACTGTGCTATCTGACGCACCATCTCGCTTCCGATACTACCTGCTGCACCTGTGATGAGGATGACACGACCCGACAGCAAACGACCGATTGCTTCCATATCGACCGTTATCTCGTCGCGTGGCAATAGGTCTTCAATCTCCACCTCCTGCAACTGTGAATAGCTGAGCTGAGTCTTGCCGTCCCACTTCTGCGCCGTAGGCATCATCATGATACGGATACCAGCATCCGAAATGGCGTCAACCAAATCCTGACGTTCCCTGAACGACTCACTCAACAACGGGCTAATCAGCACAGCACGTACAGAATCCGACTCCATCTGTTTGACAATATCCAAGGTTGGGGCATACACCTTGATACCCAGCAGGTACTTACCCACCATCTCGTTATCACCGCTGATGAATCCTTTTATCGAATATTGCGACTGGCTCTCGTTCAAGATACTCTTTGCCAATCCGATACCACCTTCGCGTACACCGTAAATATAAATATGAGGAGCGTTGTCGATTCTATGGAGCGTCACAAACACACTTTTCACGATGATACGTTCTGCCCACATCGCTATCAAAGCAATTGCACCAGAAATCAACAGACTCTTAATACGGATTTCGGGCAAGATGTCATCTGGTATCAGCTTAACGGCAATGATGCTACATACCAAACCAACTGATATTGCACCTGCCACACGTACCAAATCCACAAACGAAGAATAACGGAGCACACCCGAATAGGTACGTAATAACCTCATGCCCAGGATAAAGAATGGCAAAGAGCATGTTATTACTAACAAAAAATGCCAGAATCCGTCACCTTGTAACGGAGAGCCTCCTTGTACAAAGTAAGTACCCACCATTCCAGAAACGACGATAATCGCGCAGTCAAGCATCAACACACACCAATACGGAAGCGCGTTCTTAGAAAAATACCATGTTGTTATTCTTTGGAAAATCCCCATATATTTCGTTTCGATAATAATCTGTTAATACTCGTTTTGTATCTCAAAAAACGCCCTCCCTATACAAATGTACAGGGGGGGGTAATTAATCACGCCTGAATATATCACGCGTATAAACCTTATCCTTTACGTCGTCGAGACAAGTGTCATAACGGTTTGCAATGATGGCTTGCGACTTCTCCTTGAATGCCTTCAGGTCGTTCACAACCAGCGATCCGAAGAAACTGTCGCCATCTTTCAATGTCGGTTCGTAGATAATCACCTCTGCACCCTTTGCCTTGATGCGTTTCATGATACCTTGGATAGCACTCTGACGGAAATTGTCGCTGTTCGACTTCATCGTCAGACGGTACACACCAATCACACAATTCCTCTCCTTCGAAGAGTCCCACTGGCTATTACCCGAGTACGAGTAATATCCTGCTTTTCTCAACACCGCATCTGCTATATAATCTTTGCGAGTACGATTGCTCTGCACAATCGCAGTCATCATGTCCTGCGGCACATCCTGATAATTGGCCAACAACTGCTTCGTGTCTTTAGGCAGACAGTAGCCGCCATAGCCGAAGCTTGGGTTGTTATAGTGGGTTCCGATACGGGGATCAAGTCCTACACCATCGATAATGGCTTTTGTGTCCAAGCCTTTCATCTCTGCGTAGGTATCGAGTTCATTGAAGTAGCTCACACGAAGGGCCAGATAGGTGTTGGCAAACAACTTCACGGCCTCCGCTTCCTTCATACCCATGAACAGCGTATCTATATTTTCTTTCAGTGCACCCTCTTGCAACAGCGCTGCAAACTGGTGCGCATATTTCTCTGCTTCCGGATTTCCAATAGCTGTGATAGCAGCATTCTCCTCGGTGAAGTTCTTGTCGTCAATATGTATCAACTTCGGGTAGCCCACAATGATACGCGAAGGATAAAGATTGTCGTACAGTGCCTTCGACTCACGCAAAAACTCTGGTGAGAACAGCAGATTGAACTTCTTGCCCTTCAACTCTGGTTTGTACAGGAACTGCAGCGCATACTTCACATACAGACTACGCGAATACCCCACAGGGATGGTACTCTTTATCACCATCACCGCATCAGGATTCACACTCAACACCAAATCAATCACCTCTTCCACATGCGAAGTGTCGAAATAGTTCTGAACGGGGTCATAGTTCGTAGGAGCTGCAATCACCACAAAATCAGCATCCTTATAAGCCGATGCGCCATCGAGGGTTGCTCTAAGGTTCAAGTCTTTTTCTGCTAAATACTTTTCTATATAATCGTCCTGGATAGGAGAGATTCTGCTGTTAATCTTATCAACTTTTTCGGGAATTACATCAACCGCCACAACTTCGTTATGTTGTGCCAAAAGTGTAGCTATCGATAAGCCCACATATCCTGTTCCAGCTACTGCAATTTTCATATATGCACCTTATTTTCTATATATAAGGGAACGACACACTAAGCAATCATTTCTTTTCAAACGAATTTTCATCCGTCAAATAGTTGTTTTGTCATTCACCTTACGTTCTCCATTTTTGACGCACAAAGATAGACAAAATACTCCACACAATTTACATTTTTTTACAAAAAAAATCGAAATCACTTACTTTTTTTTACAAAATGCCCTCAATTGTCACCAAAACCCAAAAAACTTGACAAAAAGACACATTACTACACTTCTTTTTGCGAAAAGTCGATGATTTCGTACGATTTTTCATGAAATATTCCTAACTTTGCAAAAATTTTCAGAGAATCATGTTAGAAAAGATAGAAGCGTTGCTGGCCGAGATCGATTCGCTCCAGGCCAATAGTGCAGAGGATATTGAAAACCTCCGTATCAAGTATTTAAGTAAGAAAGGAAGCATCCCAGTCCTCATGGCCGACTTCCGCAATGTACCCGCAGAACAGAAAAAAGAAGTAGGTATTCGCATCAACGAACTCAAAACCAAAGCATTCGACAAGATTAATTCGCTGAAGGCAGCATTCGATTCTGCCGATACCGATACCAACGACATCGACATCACACGTACGGCCTACCCTATCCAGCTTGGCACACGCCATCCGCTAACGATCGTACGCAACGAAATCGTCGACATCTTCTCACGTCTCGGGTTCTCACTGGCTGAAGGTCCCGAAGTCGAGGACGACTGGCATGTGTTCGGAGCCATGAACTTTGCCGACGACCATCCCGCTCGCGACATGCAAGACACATTCTTCATCGAAGCAAAGCCCGATGTCATACTTCGTACACACACCAGTTCCGTACAAAGCCGCGTAATGGAACACACCCAACCACCCATTCGCATCATCTGCCCAGGACGTGTCTATCGTAACGAAGCCATCAGCGCACGTGCCCACTGCTTCTTCCATCAGGTCGAAGGACTCTATGTCGATCAAGACGTCAGTTTCACCGACCTTAAGCAAGTACTCCTCCTCTTTGCACGCGAAATGTTCGGCGAAGGTACACAGATACGCCTGCGCCCATCCTACTTCCCATTCACCGAACCATCTGCCGAGATGGACATCAGTTGCAACATCTGTGGCGGCGAAGGCTGCAGTTTCTGCAAATACACCGGATGGGTAGAAATACTCGGATGCGGAATGGTTGACCCAGCTGTACTCGAACTCAACGGCATCGATTCAAAGAAATACAAAGGCTATGCCTTCGGAATGGGAGTTGAACGCATCACAAACCTCAAATACCAAGTGAAGGATTTGCGCATGTTCAGCGAAAACGACGCACGATTCTTACGCGAATTCGAGGCTGCAAACTAAGGATTTGAAACTTTTTTCAAGAAAAAGCAAAAAAAATTCAAAAAAGTTTTGTCAGTTCAGAAAAAAGTACTACCTTTGCAGTCGCAAATCCGAAAGGACATCAAAATCAAGGCAAAAAGGTGCGTTAGTTCAGTAGGTTAGAATACATGCCTGTCACGCATGGGGTCACGAGTTCGAGTCTCGTACGCACCGCAACCTAAGAGCACAACATCAAGATGTTGTGCTCTTCTTTTTTGAGTTAAGCCAGATTTTGATATGGAAATCCTATTTAGCTAAACCTTTCAATATATCCTCCATATTTCTACCCGTATTCGTGTCGGACACAACTGTTAGGTATTGGATAATGAATTAAAGTTCCTGTCCCTTGTGATTCCGTGATTACCTTAACAATGTTGCAAAACCGCTGAATTTGTAACAAATCACCTGATTTGTTGCAAAATGTAGCGAGATGTAGCACGATATTTATCCGCATAACTCTTTCTTACATAGTCTGTTGCATCTGTAGCTTTTGTAGCAGTCTTTTTTCGCCCACAATCCACTGTCAGTTGTTTTGTTACGAAAAAAAGTTTAGAGTTGAGAGTTTAGTGTTGAGAGAAATAGAAAAAAACTTTGTTTTTTTGGCTGTTCACTCCCCTATTTTTGCTCCGAATTGTCATGCGGAGCATAAAAAACCTCGCTGTGTCATCACGACTGAGCGAGGAAATTTTGATATGAAAAAATAACTCTATGAGTTAATCATTTAGGCTTGTGCCTAAATTTTTTCAAAACCTCCGCGAACTGTCACAGCGGGCGGAGGAGGATTTATTGTCTAATTAAAAAATAGATCACTTGCAAAGATAGGGAAAATAGTTGAGAGTTGAGGGTTTAGAGTTGAGAGAAATGATGAAAACGTAGCATTTTTTTCTGAATAAAGGCACGATTTGTCATCTTTGCCTATCATTTGATTGCAGAAAAGAAAGGAGAGCCAAAGCCCTCCTTTCTCACATTAGTTGCCTCCGTCAAACGGTTCATCACCACCTTCGTCACCACCCTGGCCGGTATTACCACCCTGAGTGCCACCTTGGTTCTGGGAGTCACCACCTGAAGGAGTGTTACCACCGTCGTTCTCGCCAGTAGTGTCCTCACCGCTGTTGTCCTCGATAGTGCCATCATCGGTTGATGTGACACGTTTCACGATTTCGCCGTTGCGGTCGTAACAGGTGATGATGACGCTGGTGGACTTCAGCTCTTCCTTCAGCTCCACGGATGGAGTGAATACGATACGGCGGGTTTTGATGAGCGATGACTTCACATCGTTCACATCTGCCACCGACTTCGCGCTCAAGCTGAAACGCATGGTGCCAAGACCAGGAAGCGCCACACTGTGCCCTTCAGTTGCCCATGCTTCGATCACTTCGCCAGCAGCGTCCCAACAAGCGTGCATCACGCCCTCAGAGACACCACTGCGGAGTGCAGCCTCACGGATGACCTTCTCCTGTGTCAGCGCTGAATACAGATCAGGCTGCATCACATAACGATATGTTCCGGCAAACTTGCCTACCTTGAACAATCGTTCTCTTGCTTTGATTTTTAGTGCCATAAGCTAAAAACTTTTCTGGTTAAACAATCTGGTTACCTCTGTCTCCGAAGGGTTTTGCTGCCGTGCGGTCTGTCATTTGTCAGCGTGCACTCTAACAATATTTCCACCACACTCATGCAACATTTTCACCTCTTCTTTTGACACTACAAAGTTACGAAAAATTCCTGACATATGCAAGTTTTTCAGCAACTTTTTTCAATAAAAATGAAGATTTTTTAGGGGAATTATAAATCATTGAGTAGAATTGTTGTTTTGAGTTTTTAACTGATGATATCACGATTATAATTTGTTGTGTTGTAACGATTTATGTTGGTTTGTTTGAGTTTTTGACAACTTCTCTTGAAAAAAATATTTTTAAAGAGAAGAATAGAATAGTTTTTTTAAAAGACAGGTCAAAAACTCAGCGCATCATAATCACAACCGCCTGTGAGGCCGTTTTTTACCCCACAGACGGCATGTAAAAACTCAAATACTGCAAAAGTATCACGAACCGATTCTATGCCGCTCTTCAATCAGGATGTCTGCTATGTCACACTTTGGTGCATCTTTAAGCGTTTTTCTTTCGCAGAAATCACTGACGACAAAATTGGCAAGATCAGCCATTTTTGTTATGGCTTCTGTCCATTCTTTGATTGCATCACGGTCGGGAATGACAATGACATTACGCCCCAGTAATGGTTTGAGTACTTTGCGTTTCAACTGATATTTATTCCCTGCTGCCACCCAAACGGCATAAGGAAATGTGAGGGCACCAATAATGGCATTCTTTGGGCTTTCAACCAAAACAACGGGGTCGTTGGGATATTTGCTCAAAAGATGTTCTCCGAATAGGCAGTTAGCTTGGAATTCCGCACCAGCAGGCAGTTTCCCCTCTTCTCTCCATACCGATCCCAGCCAATAGCAACTGCCTTTGATGCTGTGTGCAAAATGTTCTGACATATAATCAGTGACGTAGTTCTGCGCTTTCAGATTACAAACACGACCTGCGGTGTCGATATTCGGGAATACAGTGAACCCGTCATTACCGTACATGGAATATACACCTAGTTTATATTCCTCAACAACCCATTCAACAGCCTCTGGTCGATACAACTGCATGAGACACCTGCAGAAAGAACTATCTGACGACACCATTCCATCCAACATTTCCATCGGGATGTATGTGTAATCCTGCAGTGCTGGTTTTGGCTTCGGCTTTGTTTTTGGTCGTAACATGATGCCCTGGTTTGTAGTTGTCAAGATGCCATATTCGTGTGACAGCCACTGACAGGCTTCATGAAACGTCCAGTTCTCATGTTGCATGACATAGTCGATTACGCTGCCCCCTTTGCCACAGCTGAAGCAATGACATCGGTTTTCGTCGGTACGCTCATATAGTGTAAGCGAAGGATGCGTGTCATCATGCCAAGGGCAGAGAGTCTTATAGACAGACCCGGCCCGTTTGACTTCACCCAACCGCCGAGCCACCTCCACGATGGAGATGGCATTGATGCGGTTTATGTCGAAATGTTCAAACTTCTCCTTCATCATTCTACATTAACTCTTAGTTTGAAATAAACGGTGTTTGCATAAGTCACTCGTTCGTATCCAAGACCATCCAGACGTTCGTAGAACTTCTGCTTGCCTATAGGCTTTAACGATGAGCCAAAACAGTAGTTGCGATAGGCAGCGTAGATTTCGGAAGCAATGGTGGACTTTTCCGACGGCTCACATTGATCGTTGGCGAACAGACGCACATTGTCCGACTGCAACCGATACTGTTCGAGAGCCTTCTCACAGCTTTCGCTGGACGAGAACTCACGACGCGTCATCAGTTGAGGAATCGACTTCAGAACCCAGTTGAGGATGCCACTCAGCTCTTGCTTGAGTTTAGAAGTCAACTGACGGTCGATTTCCTCGGCAGGAATCGTTACCAAATATGGCAGGATGATGAGTCGGCGGAAATAACCAAATGTTAATTCAGCCCTTGGCAGTGCATTGAAAGCAGCGATGAACTTGCCATAGTCGTTGGTTTCTCGCAGATCCATATACAGATGTTTTATCAGCACACGCTCGCCTGAAGTGAGTTGCTTCAATACATTGGCGTTTACTTCCTTTCCACTCTCATGACTGATATTTAGCATCTTGTGTTCAATGCCCGCACGCTTCACATCGTCATTTGTCAGGTCGCAGAGACTGAGGAAACTGACGTTTCTTGCCCCCAACAGTGCCTCTACAATCTCCAACGTCACACTTTTACCATTAAGACCCTCGCCATAGAACCATAACATCTTTTCAAGACTGTGGCTCTTCATTAAGCTATAACCGATGAACTCCGCCAATACCTGCTGAGATTCAGTTTCAGGCAATACTCGATCGAGGAACTTATGCCACAGCGGACATTCAGCCATACTATCGTATACATAGTTCAGAGTGTAGAAGAACAAATCCTCCTTGCGATGCTCGCGAAGTGTGATATTACCATCCTGACAAACTACCAACGTACCGTTTGCCATGTTCATCCATACCTCATCATCAGGAATGCGCTGCTTACGGTTCTTTGCCAGATTGAAAGCCACACCCTCGTACAAAGCCTTCATGAACGATGGAATCATCCGCTGAGACTCTGGCACACCACACTTTTCTGCACACAGATTGACGAAGTCCTTCCACTGCTGCTGTTCCACTCTATCCCAGTGAGTGCCTGAAAAGACATTCACCTGTTGATCGCTTTTCAGCTTCTCTACATACTCCGGACACCAGAGGTTGTCCTCGGCTGCACGAAGAATCTCCTTAACGACAACTTCCCTTACGCCCTGTTGCCAACTTTTGTTTCCAGACATCAACGCCATGATGTCCTGCTCTTTAGATACCACCCTGTCAGCAATTGCCTTCAGCGTAATCTCAACCATCTGTCCCTCGCGTTCTTTACGCTGAGACTCTACTTCGTTGACCTTCTCGGTCATCTCCTGCATGAAGCAGGAGGCATTTTTAGTTGTCTCCATATTCTTTTATTTATTATGGAGTTGTGGGCTACATCTTACCAGTGATGCATCTGCTTTCGCAGCCCCACCACTTTCGACACTACACGTAGCGTCACCAGCATCTGGCAATATGCCTTGAAAGCTGGTGCAAATTTACGATAAAAGGATCATATGGAACTCTAATTGCCAAGAAGGTTACCCATTCTTAAGGGTAACTTTATTTTTAGGCGGGGTCTCTTCGGGGGGTAACTCGCCCCAGTTCATAATAGTACTATATAATTGGGGGCAAACGTCCTTGAATAAATTGGCCAGTTCGTCCCTCTCATTCTTCTCACATGGAGTACTCATATATTTTGCCAACTTGCTCTCCCCCCAACCAAACATGCCATGTGCTAATGGTGCCAAATCCTTTTTCATGTTTGTATAGGTAAATCCAAATGTTTTTGCCATAGACTTGACAAGAAGCGAACTCTGACCTTGATTAAGTCCCAACGCAATACCCTTTTCCATATTGTGGTAATGTTCAACCTGTTCTTCCAACTCTGCTGCGTTGCTTTTCCCATTACTTGTTGCAACTTGAGTCAAAAGAGTTTGAATCTGCTTCGTCAATTCCGTATTCTTATCAGCTACGAGAATATAATAATGACGTAGTATTGCTAAATCTGCATTCTTAACAGCTGTTTCTATGTCAATTGTATGGTTATAATTTAAGTTGTCCAAATACATCACAGTATCATGGCAACCATAACCATCGGCTTCACGGCGAATCATATCTATCATAACAGATTTTGCCTCTTCTTTTTGACAAATTGATATTAGTTCGGCAATGTCTTTATGATTGTATTTTTTGGTCAGTCCACGCCAACCAGAATTAGGCCCATTCAGAAGTAATTCTGTTTCTTGAATAGCTTGAGCATCTATAATCCTTGGCTGAAAAGATTCATTCTTGATATGGAACTTTGTAAGAATATCAACGTTCAATAAGTTCTTCGTGAAAATTTCACTGCCTTCATCAAACTCTTTTGTAAAATACTCTGTAATTCTTCTTGTTAATATGTTTTCATGGTTATAATGGTCATCCAACAAGCGCAGGTAATTACAAACCATTGCCATAATCATGGCGGAGAATAAACGATACAATGTGTTATTATGATAGATATCGGAACTTGCAGAACTTGTGTGCTCAGCTATAATGATATATTTCTTGAAATAGTGTACAGGATGCTTCTCCATCATTATGAGAGTCGTAATGTAGTAAGCATTGTTGAAGATATCAAGAATATATTTGTTTGCACCATCAAATGTGATTATTTCAGAACACTCAATTCTACGTAGCATTTCTGCATCCAAAGCAGTTGCATCTTCTATATCAAACTGATCAATACTACTTTTGTCTTGATATACCAAAGGTCGAATTTTGGGGTTCGTTAAGTCCATAGTATGTATTATTACAATGACAAAATTGCTCTTAGATTAGTATCTGTAAATGTACGCCAAATCATCAATTTGATGGGCTTATAGTCATCAAAGAGGTGCTTAACGAACTTTATTTCAAAGACGAGACGAAAATCGTTCTCGTCAGCCGTTTCTACAAACTCATGCTTGGTTCCTACACGAGCTACTTCAATCTGATACAGGTCTCGTATACCCTTTCCTTTAGTGTAAGGCATGAAATAATAAAGTTTGTTAAGCTTTACTGTTGAGGGGAACTTCTTGCCTGTAAAATATGCTTTTGCTCTCTGATTGGTGAAGGGTTCGATGTACTTTTGGGGCACAAGGCAAACCAAAACATTCTTAGAATCGTCAAGGTCACTGTTGTCGTTAGAATTGTTACGAATAAATTGATTGGAAATGATATTGACATCCTTAGGATATTTCTCATGCATATTGAACAAATCAATCTCAAACAGTTTGGGTGGCAACATACTCCGTCCTGACTTGATAGCCTCTTCATACTGACTCTCTTCTGGATGCTGAGCATCAATATCATTGAACAGACGTATTAGAGAACGACCTAATGCATACGCAAGATTCACTGGTACGGCATTCCCAATCTGTTTATACTGATCTGCCAAATTACCTTCAAAATGCCACTCATCAGGGAAAGTTTGGATACGTGCATATTCGCGAACAGTCAATGGGCGTGTTTCTGTTGGATGACAACGCTCTGTTTGCTTTTGGGCAGGAGCACATGTAAGCGTTAAAGAGGGCTCATCCATTGACAAACGACGCGCCATACCTGTTTTACCGCCACCAAGATAGAAACTGCCTCCCATGTATTCCTTCTGTTCATCTTCAGGCAAATCACGCCAATCCCCCCCTTCTGGCACCATTGCCATTACTCGGGCTTTTTTGGGAGGATAGAGTTGCCCTTCTGATTCGGGAACATTATTATCGAAGAGTTCACCTCTGTAAAAAGCGTCACGGAGAGTCATCACACGACGATAAGGATCGGGCCAATTGAAACGGAACCCTTGTTCGTAGATGTCGTTGCGAATAGCAACGAGAATCAGACGCTCACGTTTCTGAGGAACTTGATACATAATTGCTTTCAGAATTCGTGGTTCTACTAATGTATAACCAAGTTCGGCAATAGAATTGCGGATAATGTCAAGTGTCCTGCCTTCCTCATGGGAAAGTAAACCTTTAACATTCTCACCCATGAACACCTTGGGTTGAATCTCTCGAACGGCACGAGCCATTTCAAAGAACAACGTACCACGGGTGTCATTCAATCCTCCCTTCTTGCCAGCGTATGAGAATGCCTGACATGGGAAACCGCCAGAGAGGAAATCAACTTTACCGTGAAGGGGAGTAAAGTCAACCTGATGAATGTCGCCTTCTAACACATTCCACTCTGGATGATTACAACGTAATGTCTGGCATGCCATCGCATCCATTTCATTCAATAAAACATGACGAAAACCCGCTAAATGCATACCAAGTGCTAACCCACCGGCACCAGCAAATAGTTCAACAGAAGTATAGTCTCGAAGAGGTGCTACATGAAACTCTTCATCCCAATTGGTCTCAAGCATCATGCGTACAGGCTCCACATCGGTCAACTCTTCCATATAAAAACCATTCTTACCGTTTTCATTTCTATGATATGGGTATACACCATTCTCTCCCCACTTCTGAGCAGTTGCAAGTGAGGTTCCTGTGAGATCGGCTAAATTTGTTGTAGATAAAAATGTCGGCATTGCTTAAAGACCTCCTTTGTTTTCTATTTCTTTAGCAATTTCTTTTATCTTAGCTAAAATCATGTGACTGCCATCAATATTATCTTCTTCCACGACTTCTCCAAAAGCCTTTGCAAGACGATGATAGAAAAGTTTATCGCCCGTCAAATGTTCCCAAAATTCTGCACCACAATATACAGGGCATGTCTTATCTATATTCTTGTAATTTCCAGACAAATCAGCTGGTTCTCCATATAAAACTCCAACAATCATATCATTTATGCCAACATCCATTCTATCAAGTCTAGCCTTGTTTTGTAGATGGGTAAAATGCCCTAATATTGTCGCAACATCATCTTTATTTATTGTTTGAGGCCCAGCCTTGCACTGACAGTATTTTTTACGATTGTCAAGTGCGTCAATAAACTCTATGTCTATGCCGTCAATACCAGAAGCATTACCAGCAATTTCCGCAAGACTGGATATGAAAATCTGAATATTCTGCCCGAAACTTGTGTTGATGCTGGTTCCTAAAATACGTGGATACACCAAAGCCTTGGCAAGTGATTCTGGTTCCGTGTTTCCACAAAGAAATGCTGCGAGATAATTCACTAAAAAGGGATTTATTTTGAAATCTTTTAACTTCAATGATTTCATTCCTTTTATATGATTAGGAATTATTATCTCACGGAAATAGGTTTTGCCACTTTCAATAATTTGCCTTTTTTGTTTCTCTGTCATCATATATGCTATTTTAATTGCGCTGTTTCAATAGAACAATCTATATTTGTAATACAACCGAAGTCCGCAAGCAATTCATACTTTGTTCTGGATTTTAATAACCAGTCTCCTTCACCGTGTTTACTATTCTTCGATATAAGGATAAAACTCTTGCTCCGTACAAATGCCACGCTCTACAAGTTTCTGTTGTATGACATCACGAACATCACCAATAACCTCTATGTCCCATGGAATCTCTTGATTTGTGGGCACAACTAAGTTAATTAATTCGTATATGGCATTGTCGACAAAATCCTGTCGTTCAATTTGCTGTGAAGTCAGTTCCATAGCGATTAAACAAATAATCAAATATTTTCTGCAAAGTTAATGCATTTCCATGAAACGGCAAAACAATTTGCGAATTATTTTTAGAATAAGGAGAAAAACTACTTACACAAAATAGGCTCACGTCCTACCCTGTATTATTCCGCCCCATTGGGGCTAAGAAGGACCTGCACCAATGCAAGTCCTTCGACATGTTTCAAGATGGTTGGGGTGAATTACATCACCTGACCTTCATTCTCGATTTCATCATCATAGATGTCAAGTGGACTGGCTACCTGCAGGAGTTGCTGTTTACGAAGTTCAATTACCTGCGTCTCTGGTTTCTTATATTCTTTTTTCTTCATGGTTGTGTTCTCCTTACTTTATCATTACCTTCTTTCCGTTCACGATATACAAGCCTCTTGATGGCTGGTTGACCTTACGTCCTTGCAGGTCGTAGATACCCTCCTGCCCTGCTGCATCGTGGCTGAGGGATTCGATGGCAGTAGTGGTGTCATCATCATCGAAGAACACCATTCGCAGTGGAGCAGACGAACCAGAGCTGAGTGCCAGGAACGCCTTGTTGGCTGGCATGTTGTTGCCTGTGTACTTATGGAATCCGAAGCCACTCGCCGTATTTCCCATCACATAGAGGGTGTTTGCGCTGTAGGTCGTCTTCACATCGCTGGCAAGTGTCCGCTCGCTCACGCCGTGCAGGTCATTGTCCGTGAAGTCAGCACTTTTTGTTGTCTGCATCAACGTGATGGTAGGAACCTTAGATTTCAGTATGACGGCATTGCCGGCAGGAATGTCATCGACCTGTGTCAGTAGCACCTTGTTGTCACCCTTTGTACCTTTGTAGATGGTTGTGTTGCCATCTGTTGCATAGCTCGTAGAACCGTTATAGTACGTAGCCCAGTAGTTGCCGTTGCCGTCGTCCTTGGCAGTGAGCGTTTCACCTCTCACGTACATCTGCATCTCAGAGAGTTCAAGCCAGTTATGATAGACCGTCGGATTCCATTCATCACCCAATGCCTCCCATCCTTTTACGGCTGTCACTTCAAAACGGAAATATTTGTAGGCGTTATTGCCTGGATTGTCGAAGTCGAAGAGATAGGAGTGGCAGGTTTGTTCATCACTCATTGTATTGTTGTTAGATTCAGCTGCGATAGTCGTCCATTCTTTATCGGCAGATACCTTTGCTTTGATGGTCCAGCTGGTGGGGTAGCAGCCAATAATGCCTCCATAACTGTTTGTAGATATCAACGTATAATGCTTCGGGACGACGGGCTCGGGGGTATTGAACTCCACATAACAGCCAGTAGTAACATCATCTACTACCCACTTTGAGTAGTTGCTGTCATCGGTAGATGAATACTTGCCGTCCAACAGATTCTCGGGACCGTCGTCGTAACCATAATCTGTTCCACCAGTCACCGTGAAGGCTGCTGTGCCCTCTATGAGGGTCAGTTCTGAGAAGTCGCGCACGGTGACGGCTTCCATTGTAACAGCCTTGGCGGGCATGGTGAACGTGTAGGCGTTGGTACCATTGGCGCTGTAGCTGACGTTCTGGTCATCCTCATCCTTGATGGTCAGGCTCTGGATGATGTAGCCGTCGGGCACGGTGACCTCGAAGTTGATGGTGGCTCCTGGGCGATAGCAGGTCTTACTATTCTGAACTATCTTGTCATTGGCATCGGCAACATCACATGAAATATTGTTACTGCCGCTGACCTGATAGAAGCGCGTGGCAGTAGCAGTAACGGTAACTGCCTTGGCGGGCATGGTGAATGTCCACGTACCGTTCTGGTTGTCAGTCACGCTGACATTGCCGTTGTCAGCATACGTTACCGTCACGCTGCTTACCTTGTAGCCGTTGACGGCCGTCAGTTTGATTTCCGCGCCCTCCATAGCATGAGACTTGCTCGACTCCAGACATGCAGGGTCGTAGCTGCCGCCGATGGTGATGTCATACCTCGTGCCGGCAGGATAGAGCCACTTGTTGATGATTCTTGCATCACCTCTTATGCCATCTTCATAATCCCCCTCGTAGACAACCTCGTACATGTCCATAAATGACTTCAGGAGATGAACCGTACCTCGATATGTTTGAGCGGCAATCATGTCGGAAACCTTGTTCCATGAAAGGCTGACATAACCAGAGCCATTATTTCCACATCCTCCATCGGCTTCGCCCATGTAACCGCCGCCCATGTCTCCATAAACATTAACATAGCCGCCATTGATAGTGACGGTACCTGCGCCACCATTGCCGCCTTGGCCGCCTTGATATCTATTCTCATCCAACTCAACTCCATGCCCGTAACCACCTTTTCCGCCGCCCATATTGCCATAGACAACGATGTTTCCGTCGTGGATGATGATGGTGCCATCGCCGCCTTTACCACCAATGCCTGATTTATTATTGGAAGGGTGTCCGTCGCCGCCGTCGCCGCCGCCAATGTTACCATTCACATAGATGTCACCACCATAGATGGTGATGGTGCCAGCTTCGGGAGCATTGGCAGCATCTGGAGTCGTATTTTCAAAATTATCTGGCTCATTGATATCAGGGCCATTGCCATCGGCATCATCGCCGCCCTCGCCACCGATGGCAGCATTTTTGTCATCTTGATAGGCAGTGAGTCTGCCGCAACCGTCGCCCGTGCTCTGGGCCCAGATGTTCAGCGTACTGCCAGAAGGCACACAGATGCCTTGTGACGCAGTAAATTGGCAGCCGTCAACCAGGATGATGTTCACCGTGCCAAGAACCTCTATGCGATTGTTATTGGTAAATGTGCCGCTGACGTAGTACCACGTCTCGGTGTCGGCTGTGCCAATCGAAGTGGTCCCATCGGTAATGGCCGTCGGATTCGTGGCCGTCTTTGTCGGATTACTGGCATCCGTCGGATCATAATACGTCACGTTGTCTGCCCACGCACTGATGCTCGTGAGCGCCATTAGGAGCAGCAGCATCGTTGCCCGCATTGAAGTAATTAGTTTCATTGTTTTCATATTATTTACTTTAACTATTCACAATAAAGAAGGCAGAATCACAAATAGTAAATAATGAGTGGATTCATGCCCATGCAATCTGTTGCAAAGTTACGAAAAAAAGTTTAGAGTTGAGAGTTTAGTATTGAGAGATTAAGAAAAAACGTTGTATTTTGCTGTTCACTCCCCTATTTATAATACTTGAAAGAAACAAAAAGCCCAAAAAAGAAAATAAATCCGATGAAAGCAATGGCGTTTCAGAAAATGTTCTTACCTTTGCAATCAAGGTTGACGGGTGCGTTTCCATCATAGCGCCCGAAAACAAGATGAATTATTATTCAGAATGACAAAGTTGTTCTATTGATATGACGACACTCAATTTGCCACCTATTGAGGTGAGGACTAAAAACGTGAACGGCAAGCAGAAGATATGGGATTTCCTGCGTTGTCGGTTTGTTGCGCTGACTCCAGAAGAATGGGTTCGCCAGCATTTCACGTCTTTTCTCATTCACGAAAAGGGTTACAGCCCTACCCTCATGGCAAATGAAGTGTGTATCGAGCTCAACGGCATGTCACGCCGATGTGACACGGTGCTTTACAGCAAGGACTTGACTCCGCGAATGATTATCGAGTATAAACGTCCAGACGTCAGAATCACCCAGCGTGTATTCAGCCAGATTTGCCGCTATAACCTGGTGATGCATGTGGATTATCTCATCGTGAGCAATGGGATGGAACACTACTGCTGCCGAATGGATTATGAGCATCAGGCGTACACGTTTCTCGAGCACATTCCGAGATATGAAGAAATTGGGGCCAACCGTTAACCTTAACAGCTAACCGTTAGCCCCTTACTATCTCGCTCTTCCACGAACTTACACTTTAATGAGACGGATGCAGCGATCGAGTTCGCGTGTGATGGCCTCTTTGTCGAGGTGCTGTCCGATAAACACGATTTTCTGCATTCGGTCGCCATAGGTTTCGTCCCAATCCTTGCGAACGGCAGGTTCGGCTTCCATGAGTCGCTGGAGTTCGTCCTCTGGCATTGTGGCGTACCATTGTCCAGCCTTGCTGACTGACATCTGACGTCCTGCCTGCTCGAAGATGTAGCACATCTCGGGTTCGTCGCAGAAGTAGCAGATACCCTTTGCACGTATGACATTCTTGGGCCAATGCTGGGCTACGAACTGGTCGAACAGCATGAGGTCGAACGGCTGACGTCGATAATAGACAAAGGTTCCGATGCCGTATTCTTCAGCCTCGCCTTCATCATCGTGGTGGTGGTGATGATGATGGTCGTGATGGTGATGATGCTCATCATGTTCATCATGATCGTGGTCATGATCTTCGTCCTCGTCGTCATCATCGTCCTCATCGTCATGATGGTCGTCCTCGTCGTGATGTCCTTCAATTTCGTCAATCCATGCAGCAGAAGATGCTACTTTGTTGAAATTGAACATCTTGGTATCAAGGAGTTTCTCGAGTTCCACATCTCCATAGTTGCAGTCGATGATTTCTGCCTTTGGCTGCAATGCTCGCACAATCTGACGAATGCGTTCGAGTTCGTGTGGCTCGACTTCTGAAGCCTTATTGAGCAGCACGATGTTACAGAACTCTATCTGCTGGATGACGAGGTTTTCGATGTCTTCGTCGTCGATATGGTCGCGCATCAGGTCGCTACCGCTACCGAATTCGTCACGCATACGCAGGGCATCAACGACTGTGACGATGCAATCGAGAACAGGATAGCCGTCCTTGCGGTATTTCTCTTCCATATATGGGATTGAGCAGATGGTCTGGGCTATTGGAGCCGGTTCGCAGATGCCACTTGCCTCGATGACGATATAGTCGAAGGTATGCATCTTCACAAGGTCGTGCAGCTGTTCGACAAGGTCCATCTTGAGGGTGCAGCAGATGCATCCATTCTGCAAGGCAACGAGGTTATCATCTTTCTGTCCCACTACCCCACCTTTCTCGATGAGTGTAGCGTCGATATTCACTTCGCCAATATCGTTGACAATCACGGCAAACTTGATGCCACGACGGTTTGACAATATGCGATTAAGTAAAGTAGTCTTGCCACTTCCGAGATAACCCGTAAGCAGCAAGACCGGTACAATATTGTTCTTCATTTCTTGTTACTCCTCAACTTCAAATGCTTCGTCAATATCAGTTTCGATTGGCTCGATTGGCTGTTCTTCAACCTTCGTCTCAGCACGTTTGTTACGTCTGCGCTTCTTTGGCTCCTCAACTGGCTTTTCGATTTTCACACCTGCCAACTCAGGGTCAATAAGAATACGTCCACAATACTCACAAACGATGATTTTCTTGTGGATGCGTACGTCGAGCTGACGCTGTGGTGGAATCTGTGCAAAGCATCCACCGCATGAGTCGCGCTGAACATACACGATGCCCAATCCGTTACGGCAACTCTTGCGGATGCGCTTGAATGAGCGTAGCAGGTTAGGCTCGATTGACAATTCGAGGTTCTTTGCTTTCTCACGCAACTTCTCCTCATCAGCCTTGGTCTCAGCTACGATTTCGTCCAACTCATTCTTCTTCACCTCAAGGTCCTGCAGACGCTCTTCCAGTTGGTTCTGGCTTGACACGAGCAGTTCCTCCTTCTGTTTCTCAGCATTGATGGCATCACGAATCTTCTTGTTGCACAGTTCCACTTCGAGGGTTTGGAATTCGATTTCCTTGTTAAGCGTATCGTATTCACGATTGTTACGCACATTATCCAACTGCTCCTTATAGGTAGCAATCTTACCATTTGCAATCTCGATATCGCCTTTCAAAGCATTCACGCTTGAACGGAGTTCTGTGATTTCGTTGCGCGTACGTTCCATACGAGTGTTGAGTCCTTCCACCTCGTCCTCTAAGTCTTCTACCTCAAGAGGGAGTTCTCCACGAAGGGTACGGATTCTGTCGATTTCAGACAGCACGGTCTGAAGCTGATAAAGGAGTTTCAGCTTGTCCTCTACTGATAATTCTGCGGGCGTTAATTTTCTTTTCATTGTCTTTCTTTTGTTTATGATAGTGATAAATAGTTATTACTTGTATAGTATAGGGTTGGTCTTTATCTGTGTATCGAAAATGGGCAAATCGGATGTTAACTTACCGATGATATCCCGGAACAATTCAAGCGTAAACTGCTCACTCTCGTAATGTCCGATTTCCAACATCAACAGTTCGTTCTCATGACCAAAGAAACGATGATAGCCTATCTCGCCTGTGACGAATGCATCAGCATGGTCGGCAACAGCGTGGGGCAACAAGAAGGCTCCTGCTCCTCCACAAACGGCAACTCGGCGAACCTGGGTGCCGTTCCAGTTATTGAAGCGGACGCAATCGACCTTGAACACCTCTTTGACACGACGGACAAACGCCTCTTTCTCGCAGGCTACAGGCAAATCGCCTATGATTCCACTACCTCCCTCAATACCTGTTTTCGGTTCGAGCCAAGTGAGGTGGGTCAATCCCAGTTTCTTAGCCATACGATGACTGACTCCGAAGGGAGCATTATCGAGATTGGTATGGGCAGCATACAAAGTGATGTTGTTCTTGATAGCCTTAACGACAACTCGCTCCACAAAGTCCTTGCCTGTGATTGACTTCAACGGATGAAACAGCAACGGATGGTGGCTTACCACCATGTTGCATCCAAGACTGACGGCCTCATCCACCACAGCCTCTGTCACGTCTAAACACAATAAAACCCCTGTAGCATCTACGTCCTCCGGTAATCCAATCTGCAGTCCAGCATTATCATATCCGTCTTGCAGGGCCAAAGGCGCAAAGTCTTCAAGGGCACAAATAATTTGCCTGATCTTCATAAGTAGTGCAAAGGTATGAATTTTTTAGCATATAGCAACTTACTATTCACTTTTTTTTCAAAAAAAGAGAAAAAAAGACCCTTTTACCCATAAAATAAGGTGTTAAACTGCAAGTTTTTAGTCAATCAGCATGCATTTCTCACACAAATGTATTAATTTTGTCTTGTCAATATAATATTGAAAGTCGAAAAAGTTAATAATTTAAGTATATCACGTAAAAACATGAAACAAATCTTTACAATCTTGGGCATCGTGCTGATGAACATGTCGCTACAAGCCCAAAACTCCCAAACGAATGGGAATCCCGTGTATCTCGACGAGAAACAACCCATTGAAGCACGTGTGAATGATGCATTGAGCCGTATGACGCTCGAAGAGAAAGTGAAACTATGTCACGCTCAGGGTAAGTTCTACTCGAACGGCGTACCCCGTCTGGGTATTCCAGGCTTGTGGTCGAGCGACGGCCCTCATGGAGTCCGTTTCGAGATGAACTGGGCCGATTGGGGACATTCGGGATGGGAAATCGACTCGTGTACAGCCTTCCCTACCCTCACTTGTCTGGCTGCCACGTGGAACGAAGAGTTGGCTTACGCTTACGGTAAAGGTGTCGGTGAGGAAGCCCGCTATCGCAACAAGAACGTGATGCTCGGTCCTGGTGTCAACATCTATCGTACGCCACTCAACGGCCGCAATTTCGAGTATATGGGTGAAGACCCTTGTTTGGCTGCCACATTAGTGGTGCCATATATCAAAGGTGTTCAGTCGAATGGTGTTGCCAGTTGTGTGAAGCACTTCTGTGTGAACAATCAGGAGACGAACCGCATGAGTGTGAACGTAGAAGTTAGCGAGCGTGCCCTTCGTGAAATCTACCTTCCTGCTTTCCGTGCTGCCGTTCAGGAAGCAGGTGTGTGGGCACTGATGGGTGCTTACAACAAGATTCGTGGTCAGCATGCTTGTCATAACGAATATACATTGCAGAAAATCCTGAAGGGCGAATGGGGATTCGACGGTGTGGTAATGTCAGACTGGGACGGAACTCACAACGCCAAAGAGGCTGCCTTCAATGGTTTGGATATCGAGATGGGTACTTCGAGCCGTCCTGACAAAGGTATCTTCGGTCGCAATTTCCGTTTCGATGAAAGCTATCTCGGCAACGATTTCCTTGCAGGTCTGCGTAATGGCACTTACCCGATGGAACTGGTAAACGACAAAGCACGCCGTGTGTTACGCCTCATCTTCCGTACAGCGATGAACCGTCAGGGATTTGGCAAGATGGACTTTGTTGGTCATTCAGAAATCGTGAAAGCAATCGGCAGCGAAGGCGTAGTATTGCTTAAGAACGACCCATTCATCAAGAATAAGGCACCATTATTGCCTATGGATGTCAGCCAATACAATAAGATTCTCATCGTAGGTGACAATGCCACTCGTGTGCTCTCACATGGAGGTCAGTCTTCGGAGTTGAATCCGCAGCACGAGACATCAGTGTTGAAGGCTTTCAAAGACCGCTATGGTGAGAAAATCATCTATGCTCAAGGCTATGCTGTAGAGCGTAATCCCAATGAACAACTGCGTCAGGAAGCTGTAGAGAAAGCCAAGCAAGCAGATATTGTCATCTACGTAGGCGGACTCAACAAGGAGTCGGGACAGGACTGCGAAGGTAGCGACCGCCGCTCAATGGGACTCTCGTTCGGGCAGAACGAACTCATCACAGCCCTACTCAATGCCAATCCTCGTACCATATTCGTCATGATGTCGGGTAATGCTATGGAACTGCCCGAACTGAAACGTATGCCAGCCATTCTTCACGCATGGTATCTCGGAAGTGATGCAGGCGATATCGTGGCTGATATCGTAACCGGTAAGGTCTGTCCGAGTGGTAAACTGCCGTTCTCTTATCCTGTAAAGCTGACAGACAACGGAGCAATGTCGTTTGGAGCAGAGTCATATCCGGGAGTGAATGGTGCCCAAACCTATAAGGAAGACATCCTTGTCGGCTATCGCTGGCACGATACAAAAGGCATCCCTGCCCTCTTCCCATTCGGTTACGGATTGAGCTACACAACCTTCAAATACGGCAAACCAACCATCAGCGGACGCACCGTTTCCGTAGCTGTAACCAACTCAGGAAAGGTTGCAGGAAAGGAAGTTGTACAGCTGTATGTAGGCGACGATCAGGCAAGTGTACTTCGTCCAACGAAAGAATTGAAGCATTTCAAGAAAATCAGCTTGCAACCAGGCGAGACACAGACCGTTACGTTCACCATTCAAGATGACGACCTCAAGTTCTACGACGAAGCATCGAAAGGCTGGAAACTCGAACCAGGTTCATTCACCCTTTACATCGGTAGTTCAAGTACCGATATTCGTGGAAAAGTAAAACTCACTATTTAATAAACTATTCAACCATTTATCAAAAACTATTATGACAGGAATAGGAATTATTGTTGGCGTCCTTGTTGGACTTGCCCTCTTAATCATCGGTTATTTCATTAGCACACAGCGTTCACTCGTCAGTCTTGACGAGATGTGCAAGAACGCACTCAGTCAGATTGAAGTACAGCTCAACTCACGTTGGGACGCACTCCTTGGATTGGCTCAGGTAGCTTCGAAATATGCTCAACATGAGTCAGAAACCCTTATCAACGTCATCAAGCAGCGTCGTGGCGAAGAAGTCAACACGCCTGAGGCTGTGAACGAGCAGCAGAGTGCGCTCCGTCAGGTGATGGGTCAGTTGATGGCTATCCGCGAGAGCTACCCAGAACTCAAGGCCGACAACCTCTTTATCGAGGTGCAAGACGGAGTGAAGCAGTATGAAGAGAATGTGCGTTTGTCACGTATGGTCTATAACGACACAGCCACCAAGATGAACCGCATGGTACGTCAATGGCCATCATCGATTGTGGCAAATATGCTCCACTTCGATGTGAAAGAATATCTCAAAGCCGACGAAGAGCAGAAGAAGAGTTATCCCAACTTAAAGGAAGCATTCAGCTAAAGATGAAGCGTCTTATCTGTGGGGTGGCAGCCGGTCTGCTATCCCTTTCCCTATTTGCGCAACACACGTTGCACGATCTCGACATTCAGGTTCAACTCGAGCCGAATGGTGATGCTTGGATTCAAGAGACACGGCAGATGACGATTGGACCAAGGGGTACGGAGTGTTACATTGTGATTAGCAATCTCAACGGAAGTGATATAGGTGACCTCAGTGTGTCAGACGAGACAGGAAAAGAGTATCTGAACATAGGGGCTTGGGATGTCAACAGCTCACGTAGCGAGAAAGCTGGCAAATGCGGTCTGGTGACCAAGTCGAATGGCTACGAAGTCTGTTGGGGAATTGGCGATGATGGTGAGCGCACCTACATCACCACCTATAAAGTCACAAACCTGATGAAGTCGTATGGTACATCCGACGGATTCAATTGGATGTTCGTCACTCGCAACATACAACCCTCACCTCAGCATGTCACACTTACCATGTGGGCAGCTGACGGGACAGAAATCAACGACTCGGTTGCCAACATCTGGGGATTTGGTTTTAAGGGGTCGGTATGGTTCGACGAAGGTTGCATCCACGCAGAAAGCAGCGAGCCGTTCGAAAGCGACTACTGCATGATTATCATGGCAGAGTTTACCGACAGCATCTTCCAACCCAGCATGTCGGCAGGCGAACCGTTTGAGAGCCTGAAGGAAAGAGCATTAGAAGGGAGCGACTATGGAATGGATTTTGACGAAGGTAGCGAATCCGACGATGATTGGTTCGACATAATTCTCGGCGGCCTCATGATGATTGGAATGGGATTCTTCGCATTGGTAGGCCTCTTGTATGCGCCCGTCACCTATATTGTCAGATGGTGGAAGTACAAGAGAAACCTCGAGTGGTATCGCGACATTCCATTCAATGGGAATCTTACGACAGCTAACAATGTGCTCAACAAACTGCGTCTCGGGACGGACTACGACAAACTGCTCTCAGCATGCGTCATCAAGCTCGTCAATCTGGGTGCGCTTGGTATCGAGAACCATCCTAACCGTGAAGGAAAAGTAGTACCTGCGTTCGTAGTGAAAGAATGGGATGGAAAAAATCAGCCTTCGCTCTTGCGCAAAATCCACAACATCTTCAAACAGGCAGCAGGCGAAGATACTGTGCTCGAACCTTGGGAACTCAAGGCGTATATGAAAGACAAGAGTAACCAAAGCGAGATGGACTCATTTCTGAATGTCCTGCATGGTGTCAACATCTTCAGTCTGTCGAAACAGAAAGACGAAGTGCGCAACCTGATGGGCTTGAAGAAATTCCTCGAAGAATTCACACTCATGAGCGAACGTGGCATTCAAGAGGGCAAATTGTGGAAAGACTATATGGTATATGCAACCCTGTTCGGCAATGCGAAGCGTGTCATTGCTGAGATGAAGAAAATAAATCCGGAGTATTTCAAGATGGACAACATTGCCAACCAGATGGCAGAGGGAATGACCGTTCCGACCATCTACACCGTATTCCATCGAGGAACAGCCGATGCTTATTCCGCAAAGATGCTGCGCGAACATCCCAGCTCGAGCCGAGGAGGCGGAGGCGGAGGATTCAGCTCGTTCGGAGGCGGAGGCGGCTTCTCGGGAGGAGGCTCGGGAGGAGGTATCCGTTAGATGATTCAGAAAACCTGTAAATAAATTTATAAGGTGTATTTTATTGTTTAATGTTTAAAACCTTTTTGTTATGAAACTTAACAAAATCCTTTTTGGAACAATCATGATTGCTACCGTAGGACTGATGTTCTCATGTAGCAGCGACGACGACAAAGGTGGCGGAGGTAACAACAACCAAGGCGAACGTGAAGTCGAAGTGAAAGGCGAAATGAAGAAAGCCGAACTGCTCGGATTCGTTAAAGACGTTGACGGCAATGCTTTGGCAGGTGTAAAGGTAGGTAGTGGTACGGCTGTAACCACCACCGACGTTTCTGGTGCATTTGCACTGACAGACATCGAAGTAGTAAAGGGACGTACTGTAGTCGACTTTACAAAAGACGGCTATTTCGACGTAGTACGTTCGTTCGACCAGGCAAGCAAGGACAAGTGGGAAGTAGTGATGGTAAGCCGCACCAACTCATCAATTTCCACCAATGCTACTTACTCAGCATCGTCAGCAAAGACACTTGCGACTGCTGACGGTATGCAAGTGAAGATGCCTGCCGACGGCTACAAGGATGCCAAGACAGGTAAGGACTACAACGGTACGGTTCAGACCGAGATGTTGTATCTCAATCCCGACGACGACAACTTTGCCGACATGATGCCAGGTGGTGACCTCGCTGCTGTCGATGCAAACGACAAGACCGTACAGCTTGTCAGCTACGGTATGACCAAAGTCGAGATGAAAGACAATGCAGGAAATGCACTCCAGCTGAAGGACGGCAAGGAAGCCCAACTCACATTCCCAATCCCCGAAAGCCTGAAGGACAAAACACCTAACCAGATTCCGCTTTGGAGCTTCAACGAAAGTACCGGTTTGTGGGAGGAGGAAGGTATTGCAACCCTCCAGAATGGCGTATATGTAGGAACAGTGAAGCACTTCTCATGGGTGAACCTCGACTGGCCCGAAACCCGAGTAACAGTCAAAATCAAGGTAAAAACCACAACAGGTAAAGTCGTTCCTTGGACTCTTATCCATGTCGGACAGACCACTTGTGTATCGAATGCACAGGGAGAAGCTCAATGCTACATTCCTGAGAATACAGACGTGAAGATCTGGGTTGAATCCGAAGACTACGGAAACTACTCACCAGTCGTAAGCGTGAATGTACATGGTCAGGCTGGTGCAACCACCATCAACCAGACCATCACCCTTCCCGACCTGCCACACATCACAGGTAAGATAGTCAACAAGGAAGGAAGTGCACTCTCAACGGTTTGGATTACCTATGGAGGCAATGAAACCAAGTACTACCACACCGACTTCGACGGCAAGTTCAGCATCATGTCACCTAATGACTATAAGGGTCCTGCTACACTCAAGATTCGTGCAGCAAACGGAGAATACTTCTCTAAGAGCTTCACCATCACAGGTCAGGACGTAGATCTCGGCGACATCGACATCAACGCTAAGATAGACCCGACCAAGACGCAGGGAGGTATCGTTCGTGTCAACACCGACAAAAACAAGAGCTACGATTTGCCAATCGTCATCACGAAGGAATCGCTCAGTTCCGGAGCAACCATCATCGACAACTCCTTCTGGATTTCAAGCGTAGAAGACGAACAGAACATCGATTGGGATGATCCTAATTTCGAGCGTACGCACTTTAGCTTCGGCAGTGAAAACTACGACCGCACAAAGGGAACAGCAACCGGTTTCTTCTACTACATGCTCGAAAGCCAGACCAAGCACACCATGGCTGAGGTAGAAAACGCTAACTTCGAAATCCAGATTAAAGACAAGAAAATCACGCTCAACATGAACGGACGAGGCGTATTCCGCGATGAGACTCCAGGTGGCGAATGGGAAGATATCGATTGGGAAAAAGGCAATGCAGCCTTCATCGGTTCAGGGCTTACCTTCAACATCGTCATGATGGGCGAAACACATAAGCCGTTTACGAAGAACTATGCTCCGTCGTTCATGCCATACATCGGCAACGAATACCCCGTCGGTATCGTATGCAACAGCACATACTTCAACCTCGGCGCACAGGCATTCACAGGTGGCACCATGGACGACTTCAATCGTCTTGTAGCCATAGCAGACCAGAGCCTCACTCAGGCAAACGGATGGGTGAAAGTCGTTGAAGACGTAGGCGAAGGCTCTGGATTGAACGAAGAAGGAGAAGTTACCCGTTATGCAGAAATTGCCTATTATAATGCAACAGACGGTAACATCGTCGTCATTGAGTTCGACCCATGGAGCAAGTGGAGCGATGACACGCTCAACAACATGTCATCAGCCTATAATATCGATGCACCAATCACTGTCTATGCTTACCAAGGATTGACAATTGCGCCTACCAACTTCTACAATGAAAACGAACCAAAGGCAAAGAAACGCGCAAAAGCCAACCAAAGTCTCATGCAGAAGATTCAGAAAGCTATCCGCAAATAACATCGGATAACTGCATATATGGTAAAAGGCTCCAGTGCGGAGCCTTTTACTATTTCTATGTTTCACGATTCTAGTTTACTGCTTACTGTTCTTTGCTCTATAACTTTAAACTCTTGAACCTTGAATCTTGAACCATTAACCCTTCCTCTCCCCTATTGTTTTCTCCATTTCTGGAAGAAACGCACCACAGCATTATACACAGCTTGTGCATCCTCCCAAGGTTCGTGTGTACACCAAGTGGCATTGTATTTCGACCCATCCGCATATTCCATATAAACCCTATAGATGGTGCCACCTGGCATCTTTTCATCGTAATTGTATCCACCTACTTTCCATGCCTCAATCGATGCAAGCATCTGTTCCATTTGATCGACGGTCTGCTTATCGATGGCGTATTCCTTCTGCGTACTGTCATCCGTAAGCGCCATTGTTACGACTACCACTTTTGCAGAGTCGAGATTGTCAGCAATCAACTCGCAGTAGTCCTTCCCCATACCTGCACTACGGGAATCCGAGAAGCTACAATAAGTGAGTCGTCCCTTCGGAGCAGCAGGAGTCTCGCGAGGTTTACCACGAATCACGCGTCTTTCCACATGCGTCATCAGCTCTCTCCAAGGAGCAAAGAACGCCACAATTTCTCTCACAACCGCACTCGCCATCTTATTCTCGGGCATACCGTCCCAATGTAAGTTATATACAGCACCCTTCGAGTAGGTGGCGGAAATCGTCAAGGCTTCTGGACTTGGGAGATATGATTTGGCAGTCTTCACAAGCTTATCTATCTTGTTGCGAGCCAGAATGTCTTGCAGTCGTTTCACGATTTCTTGATTGACACGATACAACTGAGTCTGCTCCTCAAACCGGACGGACTCATGGTCTATCGTGATTGCCACCTCAACGTTTCCCGTTTGATCTGCAATCAACTTGTAAGTATCACTACCCATTCCAGCTGAACGGCTACAAGTGTACGAAAACTCGACAAGCGAACCCTTCGGGGCTGCCAACATACTCACCCAGCAACCCATCAGCAGCGCCACACACGCTCCTACCTTTTCTAACCTTTTCATCATACTGAATCTTTTATTCTTTTTTTCTGTTGCTATTATCTTGACGCTGCAAATATACATGCTTTCCATGAAACTACCAAGAAAAACATCACTTTTTTCAAAATAATTATCTATTGTCATTTGTCATTTGTCAATTATTTTGTAACTTTGCAGCAACGAAAACATAACAGATCATCTGTGTACTACTTCATATTAGCTCAGACTGACCTATTTTACAATCAAATCAAAAGAAAACTGTCAATGAAAAAGTTATTATTATCAATCCTTCTGCTGGTTGGAGCAACAGCTTCAATCCAAGCTGCTACGATTGCCTTAACGGTGAACAAGACCCAGAAGCAGACCATCACAGGCTTCGGAGGTGCTTGCTGCGATGGAGCCATGAACCCTTATGGTACAGACACACGTCCTGTAACCCTCCTATATGGTTCTCCATCAAAAATCGGACTGAACATCATGCGTATGGAGATATCGCCCAGCTTCAGGGGCGATGACAATGCGAGTTGGAGCAACTACAACTGGCAGGGCTGTGTTCCTTCTGCTAAGATTGTGAAGGCACGTGGAGGTATAGTGTTCGGTACCCCTTGGTCGCCACCAGGCGAATACAAGACAAACGGTACGGCTCAAGGTGGTAACTCTGATAAACAGGGCAATCAACGCGGCAAACTGCGCGAGGACTGCTACGAGAAGTTCTTCCCGTGGCTGAACTCCTATCTGAAGTACATGAAGTCGAAGGGGGTGAAGGTGGATGCCGTCTCCATCCAGAATGAGCCCGACTGGTGGGTCGACTACTCTGGCTGTCTGTACGACCCTCAGGACCTCGTAAACCTGGTCAAGAACTGGGCATACATGCTCGATCGCGAGACCTATCCTGGCGTTCGGCTTATCAGCGGTGAGAGTTTGGGATTCACCCAAAACTACACCGACCCGCTCATGAGAGATACTACCTGTCGCAAGCATATTGACATCGTTGCAGGCCACCTTTATGGTCATGCACCGCTTACTTACATGAAGCAGTCGGCTATTCTGGCTGCCAAGTACGGCAAGGAAGTTTGGATGACAGAGCATTCTGTGACCGACTACCTGAAAGACCGTCTCCCCAACTGGCATGAGCAGTTGCTCTTTGCCGAGGAAGTCAACGAGTGTATGTTGGCTGGCTGTACTGGTTACATCTATTGGTATCTGCGTGCTCATTGGGCATTTGTGGGTACAGGTGAGACAAAGTACGGAACGGCTAACAAGAAAAACGAGTTGTTGCCGCGTGCCTATGTGATGTCGCATTTTGCTAAACATGTTACAGGCTCTACCCGACTTGTGACCTCACGCGATATGACTTCCGGACAGGAAGCGCCTCAGGAGTATTCAGCATACATCAAAGGCGACTCAATCATCGTAATGGCCATCGATACCACGAAGGTTGACTACAGCCTCAAAATCCGACTTCCATACAACGTGGTAAGCGGCACACACCTGTTGTCAACAGGCAATGAGCGATCGAACCTCTGTCAGGAAAGTCCTATCACCATCGAGGAGCCTACGAATTATGTCACGGTCGATATGCCTGCCCGCAGTCTGAACACTTATATCTTTATGATTGAGAGGGAAGATACAGGTATTGAAGCAGTGAAGCAAACCGAGCAAGACACGTCGAACACCATCTACGACCTGAATGGTCATCGCATAGACAACCAGCGAATAATGCGTCCAGGCATCTATATCATGAACGGAAAGAAGGTAATGGTTAAAAACGTGTAATCGAATGGCTATTTAGCTGGTGGATTAAATAACAAACGGGGACTTACCCCCGTTTGTTTTATTTTGTACCTTTTTCCAATTCTCTCAACTCTCCTTCCTCCCCCTAGAGGGGGAGTTGGAGGGGGTCTTCTCAACTCTCAATTTTTCTTCAGGTACACCTTATTATTATTAATATACAAGCCATTCATGGGTGTCGAAACAGAACGGCCTTGCAGGTCGTAAACGGCGTCATGCTTTCTCGGACTCTTCGTTCCCTCGTCATTTTCCGTTTCTTCAATACCCTCTGCCACCTTGTCGCCCAAGCGGAAGAGTTTCACACCATGACTCGGAATGCTGACACTGAGTGTACCTGTAGCCCACCCTACATTCTCCTTTGCCCAAATATCGTAAACAGGGACAGGCTTTTGAGCGAAAGTCGGATAGCCAATCAAGGAAAGATCGAAGTCGAAACTGTTGTTTGCAACAACGTAGAACAAGAACTCCATCGTGGTGCCAGATGTTGATTTGTTATCAGTATCGCAGCTGGAGTCATAACCACATAGCGCACGGAACGTCTTGTAGTTATGTCCAGAAGGAAGATTGTAGACAAGTGTACATTGTGCATTCATGCCAAGACCTGTCGTATATGTCTGTCCGTCCACCTTCAGCGTTCCGCCCTCCACATTCTTGTTCACATGTAGAGTTCCCCATTCCGATGTATATGAAGCCTGCTGCAATGAAGTGAGCGAGGTCTCGTTACCATCTGCATCAATGAGCACAGGATTGATGAGGTCGGCACGGTCGTACGAGAATCCGTCACCATAGTTGTTCACCACAATCTTCAGTTGCTCGGCACCCGTCACGTCACACTCCATCAACTTCGACTTCACACCTGTACGACTGATAAGACCCGAACGAACTGCAGAGTCGTCCTGCTCATTAGTCAACGGATTCTGATTGAACACCATAAAACGTATAGAGGTAGTAGCACCCGTCTGCCCTATTCCCGAATCATCAGCAGCTGCCTTTGCCTTGAAGCGTACTACATCCATCTCGTCGGGAATCTGGAAGAAGATGGCTGCGTTTGCATCCGTAGAGAAGCCACGATCGTATGCGACCCCCATCACCTTCATCTTGCCACCGTTATCCACATTCTTGTTCTCATACACGCGGTTGAAGTAATTAGCAGTAAAGTTGCGAGTCTTGTAAGCACCCGTAAGTGCCACCTCAGAACCGTCACGCAAGATGAGCGTAGGGTTGATCCAATCACCATGATCGTAGTTGAAGTTGTCACCTCCGTCATCGACAACAAGCACCAATGTCTTCGAACCTTCGGGCCACTCAATATCCACATCTACTGCATGTCCGTCGGTAGTGTAAGCAATGACATCCGACTTGTACAGCGCTTTGTTGCCTACCACCCAACGGGTGTTGTCGCGTTGAAAGAGAGCAAGGTAACGATTGCCGGTTGCAGGATCTTCGCTCGTCCACGCTACCCTTCCGTTATCCTCATCGTTAAACACCTGATGAGCATTCACACCATACTTATGCATCTGATGATATTCCTCGTTATTCAAGAGCGAGAGTGTAAAGGCATCGTTCTTGGTCATCTCGCCACCGAAGAACAACGGCGAATGGCAGATACCCCACAGCGTCATCATCGTCAGTTGTTCGTTCTGCGACAGTTTGGTCCAACGCCCCTTGTCAGCTGCCGTATAACCTTGGTCACCGATAGTCATAGCAATCTGCCCCAATGGAAGCATATCGCAGTCGGCATAGTTGCCTGGGCGAGTGACGTTTTCCCATGCATGCGCTTCGTTAAACACAGCATCAACCGCACTCCAAGTGTCCCACAAGTCATCCATCATGCGCCACATATTGGCATTCTCCAAGCATTCGTCAGCATACTGATACTGGGTCTTTCCTGGCGAAAGCGACAGGACGATAGGTCGCCCTGTTTGGTCAATTGCCTTGCGTATCATGTGAATCTCGTCGGTATAGAACGGACGGCTCAAGTCGTCGATTTTCAGGAAGTCCACACCCCACTCAGCATAGAGGTCCATGATACTATTGTAATAGAGTTGACCTGCATCGTTGTTGCGCACCAGTAGGTTGTCCTTAAGCCAAGTGCAAGGAGATGAAGTGCCGTTATAGACCTGACTCCATGCCGTTCCTTCGCTACCCTTCAACTTATAGCTGCTTCCCACCACAGACTTGGGCACACCACGCATGATGTGAATACCAAATTTCAGACCCATTGCATGAATCTTGTCGGCAAGCGCTTTGAACCCCTCATTCCGTCCGTCTACCATACACGAGGGAAAACGTGTTGGCGAAGGCAAGTAACGCCCGTACTCATCGAGCACATAACCCTGATCGCCACGTTGGTTGTAGTTGCCGCCACCCAGCGACGGATGGTTACAATACCAACGGATGTCAATAACGACATACTCCCATCCATAACGCACAAGGTCGTTATCCACCAAGTACTGCGCATTCTGCATCACCTCCTTCTCTGTAACACTGCTAAAATAACAGTCCCATGAGTTCCACCCCATCGGCGGAGTCTGAGCCCATGTACGAAACTCTGCCATTTCGTCTTGAGCCACTGCAATCTCTGTAGAAAGCAACAGGGAAAACACCAAAGAAATCGTTTTTTTCATATTGCCAATCGATAGTTTATAGTTGATAGAAAAGCCTCACTTTTGCGACACAAAGATACAAAGATTCTATGAACCGACCAAAGGAAATAGTATAATGTTTCAAAACTATAAGGATTTGAACAATTAATGAAAGGCCTTATGTATTTTATATGGTATCTTTGCAGAAATTTATTTCATAGTGATGACAGACTTTTAATGCTTGAAATTATGAACGATTGTAAGTGTGTGTTTGCGGCTTTTGCCCTGATGCTGACTGCGAGCCTGACGGCTCAGAACCCTATCATTTGTGACAGATATACACCCGACCCTGCGCCGTATGTTCATGGCGACACGTTGTATTTGTTTGTGGATCATGATGAAGACGTGACAGAGAACGGCTATTTCACCATGAAGGACTGGCTGCTCTACAGCACGGTCGATATGGTGAACTGGACGTATCTGGGTACGCCTATCTCATCGAAGACTTTCGCGGCTTGGGCAAAACAGGATAACGACTGCTGGGCTAGCCAGTGTATAGAGCGTAACGGCAAGTGGTACTGGTATGTGACGGCTACCATCAAGGGACAGGCTTATCCGGGTATCGGGGTGGCCTACGCAACGAATCCGGCTGGGCCCTATCGCGCGTTGACGAAACCGCTTGCGCAAGGGTGGTTCATGATTGACCCTACGGTGTTTATCGACGACGACGGGCAGGCGTACTTGTTCTGGGGTAACAACAACCTGTGGTATGCGAAGTTGTCGAGAAGCATGACTGCCCTTCAAGGCAACCCCATCAAGGTGGACCTGAACGACGAAAAGGCTTTTGGTCCGTTCAAAGGTAAGAACGACGACGGCAGTCCGAAAACCAACTTCGAGGAGGCTTCGTGGATTTACAAACGTGACGGGAAGTACTACTTGGAGTATGCTGCAGGAGGAGTTCCTGAGCATTGGGCTTACTCTACTGCAGACAAGGTGAGCGGGCCATGGACATATCAGGGCAAGGTGATGGGGCTGGCAAAGAACAGCTTCACCATTCATGGCGGCAGTGTAGACTTCAAAGGTCACAGCTATATGTTCTACCACAACGGGGCTTTGCCTGGAGGGGGTGGATATAAACGCTCGACATGTATCGAGGAGTTCACCCGCAACGAGGACGGCAGCATCCCGTTTATTGAATTCACTACGAAGGGTGTCAATCCGATTCAGACACTCAACCCTTACGCACTTCAACAGGCAGAGACCATCAATCAGAGTTCGGGCGTATTGTGTGTGGGGGATTACAACGGCTGCTGGGTGACCAACATCCATTCGGGTGATTATATCAAGGTGCGCAATGTGGACTTCGGCAGCACGGGGGCAGCAAGCATCAAGGTGCGTGTGGCTGGAGAGAAGACAGGTTCGCTCATCATACGTCTGAAGTCGCAAACGGGAACTATCGTGGGACGCGTAAGAATAGAACCGACAGGAGGATTGGATCAATGGACGGAAGTGAGTAGCGACCTAACACGTACAATAACAGGTGTTCAAGACCTTTACTTCACCTTTGCAGGTAGTGCAACAAACACGACTTCCATCTTCAATTTCGACACATGGCAGTTCAGCGAGTTGGGCAGTTCGGTTGAGTTTGTCAGTCGGGATGAAGGACAGAAAACGGAGCGCTATTACAACATATCGGGTCAAAAACTGAAGAATATTGATTCTGCACCCAAGAAATCGGTGATTATCACGCCAAAAGGAAAGATAATCAAAAAATAATCACTAAATTTGTACCGCAAATCTTTAACAATCACAAATATGAAACTGAAATCTACTTTTGTAGTCCTAGCACTACTCGCAGGCCTAAGCTTCAATACCGCTCAGGCACAAACGACCAAGATGGTTAATCCGCTTACTTACACGGACATTCCCGACAATGATGTGATTCGCGTGGGGGATGACTTCTATATGGTCAGCACAACCATGTTCTTCTGTCCGGGTGCTCCTATCATGCACTCAAAGGACTTAGTGCATTGGAGAATCATCAGCTATATCTATGATTACATCGCAGACGACGACATCTACAACCTGCGCAATGGGAAGGATGCCTACGGAAAAGGGCAATGGGCTACAACCCTACGCTATCACAATGGGGTGTATTATGCCCTGTTTATTGCAAACGATCAGCACAAGACATATGTGTATCGAACAACCGACATTACAAAGAGCAACTGGGAGCGAAACGAGATTGAAGGTGCGTTCTTCCACGATGCTTCGTTGCTGTTCGACAACGATGGTAAGGTGTATGTGGTGTATGGAAACGGAGAACTGCGCATCACTGAGCTGACTCCCGACCTCAAGGCTATCAAGCAAGGAGGGGTGAACCAGGTGCTCATCAATACCCCTCGACAGGGATTCGGGCTGAGAGCTGAAGGTGCTCACTTCTATCATATCGGAGACTACTACTATGTGCTCGTGATTGACTGGCCAAGCGGAAAACCACGTACAGAACGTTGCTTCCGCAGTAAGACACTTCTCGGACAGTATGAAGAGAAGATTGTGCTACAGGGTGCTTTCGACGGACGTGGCGACGGTGTGGCTCAAGGTGCTATCTTCGACACGCCAAAGGGTGACTGGTATGGTGTGATATTCCAAGACCACGGAGGTGTAGGACGCGTCCCTACCCTTCAGCCAATGAAGTGGGTGGACGGATGGCCAATCCTCGGTGACAACACCATCCCTGTAAAGGAATTTGACGTAAACCTCGCTCCATACGGTGAAGATCATATCTGGGCAAGCGATGATTTCAACTATAAATCGAACGACGAACTCGACCTTGTATGGCAATGGAACCACAAGCCAATCAACCAGTGCTGGTCGGTAACGGCTCGCAAAGGGTGGATGCGTCTGACAACCAGTCAGTTGGCTACAAATCTGTTCAACGCCCGCAATACCCTTTGTCAGCGTACCGTAGGTCCTCGTTGTATGAACGAAACCTTGCTCGACGCAACAAACATGAAACCAGGCGACAAAGCGGGATTGGCTGCCTTCCAAAGCAACTTCTGCTCTATCGGTGTTGAGGTTGACAATGCAGGCAAACGTTTCGTAGTAGCCACAAGCGGCTCACGAAGGGATGCAAAGGAAGTGTTGCGCATGCCGCTCAAAGGAAAGAAAGTGTGGTTGCGCATGAGGTATGTCTTCACACCTCAGGCTGACGACAACTGCGGTCCGGACAAAGCTTTCATGAGCTACTCTACCGACGGCAAGCATTGGGTGGATGTTGACAACCAGTTGCAGATGCGATTTACGCTGGATTTCTTTATCGGCTACAAGGCTGCTCTCTACAACTATGCTACCACAAAAGTGGGAGGATATGCCGACTTCGACTACTTCAAGCAATGGACGTACTAAGAGAGTTGAGAGTTTAGAGTGAAGAGTTTAGAGTTGAAGAAAAACAAAACGAAAACGAAAGAAAAATGAAAAGATCTATATTACTGACGGTTATGCTCTTATGTTTTATGGGCATTGCTGTTGCCAATAACATAGACGAGGCATACGGTTTTACCATTTTCACTAAAAACGGCAAAGTACGTATTATCCCATTGGCTGACAATGCTGTAAGAATTCGAGCATACAATACAGATGCAC
>JAEEGL014478709.1_pt1 | contig 69956 bp, 54 predicted proteins | sample 9134231 | NCBI WGS metagenome assembly JAEEGL01 (sample SAMN16246548, study PRJNA631951) | gut metagenome | biome: gut microbiome; feature: rumen; material: fiber-attached | host: Bos | place: Iran: Karaj | collected 2018-10
CACACCATGGTGACGCAGCCTCCGGAAAACGACTTCAGGTTCGTGGGAGCAGTCCAGTTGCCGCCAACCCCCATCGCGCCGTTGATGAGCCACGGGTACATCGTGATGGATGCGCAGTAGTTGGCCAGCGACGTCTCATCGTTCTTGTAGATGAAGTGGTGCGTCAGCATGTCGATATACTCGTTGGCCAGCTCCTTGCCGTACATCTTCTTGATACGGTCGGTCAGCAGTCGGCGGTTCAGGCGGATGAAGTTCGACTTGGGCAGCTCGCCTATCAGCGTGGCAATGTTCTTGTGCTCCACGTTGGCGTTGGCGTCGTACTTGGAACCCGTGGCGGCGTTCACCGACTCCATGTACTCCGACAGGAACATCATCTTCTCCAGCGTCTCGCGGTCCTCGGAGTGCTCCTGGCGATAGAGGATGAACGACTTGGCCACCTTGTAGAAGCCCTCGCGCATCAGTGCCTCTTCCACCTGGTTCTGGATGTCCTCCACCTTGATGTCGTCGTGCATGTCGAGATGGCTCAGTATCTTCGACACGGTACCCAAATCGGCTGGCTCGCCAACACTTTCGAACGCCTTGACGATGGCATTCATGATTTTGTCAAGCGAAAAACGATCCTTGCTGCCGTCTCGCTTGGTAATGGTGAAATTCTTGATTTCCATTGTGTTATATCTCTTTCTCTTATGTTGTCGTGTGCTCTCTCATTTGCGTGGAGTTGTCCGTTTTGGAAAACTTTTTGTGTTTTTCGTCACAAAAAGTTTCCCGTTTTGGGAAACTCTTAGCGACTGCAAAGTTACGAAATATAACAGAACTACGCTAATATTTGGCAAGGAAAATTTGCAAAAAATAGTTAATGCTTTGAGGTGATGACGTTTCGCGCGCCTATACGTCTTTAATATATAAAGAGATAAGTACATAACTTAAAGCGTATGAACAACAGCAAGTATCGTGGCGTGGTGGTGCCGATGGTGACACCCGTCACTCAGGACGGCCGGCTCGACGTCGAGGCCGTCAAGCGAATCATCAGGTTCTTTGCCGAAAACGAGGTGTCGCCCCTGCTGATGGGAACGACCGGCGAGGGAAACAGCATCAGTCAGGCCGACGGCCAGCTGTTGGTCGAGACAGCGGTAAGGAGCCTCACCCCCGACCCCTCTCCGACTGGCGAGGTTCTCATCTATGCCGGTCTGACGGGCAACTGCTTCAGTGAGCAGGTGCGGCAGGCGGAGGCCTATACTGCACTTGGTGCAGATGTCATCGTAGCCACGCTGCCGACGTACTATGCGCTGACCGAGGAGCAGATGTACGAATATTACAAGACATTGGCCGATTGTATCACCGGGCCGCTGATGCTGTACAACATTCTGGCGACAACCCACATGTCGATACCCGTGGATGTCGTCCGCCGTCTGGCCGACCACCCCAACATCGTGGGGCTGAAGGACTCGGAGCGCGACCTTGACCGCATGGCCGCCTGCATCGACATTGCCAAGGGGCGCGACGACTTCGCCTACTTCTGTGGCTGGGCGGCACAGTCGGCCCACTCGCTGGAACTGGGTGGCAACGGCATCGTGCCGTCGACGGGCAACTACGTGCCGGACATGTTCCGTCAGCTGTTCGACGCTGCCGTCGCTGGCGACATGGCCACCGCCAACCGTCTGCAGGACGAGACGAACGAGATAGCCAAGATTTACCAGAAGGACCGCACCCTCGGCCAAAGCCTCACCGCGCTGAAGGTCATGATGCAGACCAAGGGCCTCTGTGAACCGTGGATGCTCATGCCGCTCACACGGTTGCCTTTAGAAGAGGAACAGACTATCAAGGAGAAAGTGAAGAGTGAAAAGTAAGTAATATGCTACCGCCATGCATGCAATCGACTACATTATCGTGCTGCTATCGATACTGGCAGCCATCGGAACGGGCGTATGGTTCGCCCACCGGCAGAAGGACACGTCGCAGTATTTCGCCGGAGGCGGTAAGATACCCGCATGGGCTGTCGGCATATCGATATTCGCCACGCTGATTTCCAGCGTGACGTTCCTGGCCTATCCAGGTGCAGCCTACGGTGGCAACTGGATACTGCTGGTGCAGGGGCTGATGGTACCCATCGTGCTGGTGGCGCTGGTGGGCGTCATCGTGCCGCTGTTCCGCAGGGTGATACGCCTCTCGACCTACGAGTACTTCGAGCGGCGCTTCGGACTGTTTGCCCGCCTGTACTCTTCGCTGGCCTTCACGCTGGGCCACTTCTCAAAGGCCGGCACGGTGTTCTACCTCGTGTCGATGGCTCTGGCTACATTCCTCGACCTCGACATCTACGCCATCGTACTCATCCTCGGCGTCACCATCATCCTGCTGACACTCTTCGGCGGCATGGAGGCCATCGTGTGGATGGACGTGGCACAGGGCTTCCTGCTCATCGGTGGCGGCATCATCTGCATCCTCATCCTCATGTTCGGCATCGAGGGCGGCCCCGCCGAGACCTTCCGCATCGCCTCGGAGTACAACAAGATAGACTTCGGCCCGTACGACTGGAGCCTCACCGAGCTGTGCTTCCTGGTCATGGTGCTTAACGGTATCTTCTACGCCCTGCAGAAGTACGGCACCGACCAGACCATCGTCCAGCGCTACCTCGCTGCCAAGAACGACCGCGAGGCCAAGAAGGCCGCCTACATCGGTGTGCTGATGTCGGTACCCATCTGGGCGTTGTTCATGTTCATCGGTACGGCCCTCTTCGCCTTCTACCACGCCCAGGGAGCTCCGCTGCTGCCCGACGGCATCAAGGCCGACGAGGTATTCCCGTATTTCATCGCCCACGAGCTGCCCGTCGGCATCCGTGGACTCATCATCGCCGCCTTGGCAGCCGCTGCCATCAGCAGCCTCGACAGCGACCTGAACTGTCTGTCGGCCATTGCCGTGCAGGACTACTACATGCGGTTCAAGAAGACACCCACCGACCGGCAGCAGCTGCGCTTCGGACGGTGGATGGTGGTGGTGGCAGGCCTGGGAGCCATCGGCGTGGCCTGTCTGTATGTCACGTGGGGCGGCGAGGGTGTGCTCGGTGCGCTGTTCTCGCTGTACGCCATCTTCTCGGCTGGCATCGTGGGCATCTTCCTGTTGGGCTTGTTCAGTCGCCGCGCCAACTGGCAGGGGCTGTACATCGGTATCGCCGTCGCCGTCGTCTTCACGGCCTACGCCGTGCTGACCTCCACGAAGGTCGACATCCACGGCACGGGTGTCAAGGAGACGCTGCTCGACCTGGGCGGCTGGAACTTCACGCACCATAAGTATATGTTAGGGGTCTACAGCCACCTCATCGTCCTCGTCGTCGGTTACCTGGCCAGCTTCCTGTTCAAGACGCCGCCCGCTGACAAGGAGCTGACGATCTACGGGTATCTGGAGAATAAGCATTCCGTAGCATCAGCATAGTCAGCTTGCCATCTCCGTGAGTGGCCTTCTCATCTCCGTGAGTGGCCTTCTCAGCTCCGTGAGTGGGCCACTCAGCTCCGTAACTAGGCCACTCAGCTCCGTAACTAGGCCACTCAGCTCCGTGAGAAGGCCCACCCCCCACCCCTCCCAAAGGGAGGGGAGTACAGAAGCGCTCCAATCTCCCCTCCTATGGGAGGGGTCGGGGGTGGGCTTCCCACGCGCGCGTTAGTAGTTTTTTTCACTTTTTACCCCACACTTCCCTCACTTCCCACACCTGAACTTTGTCTCATGTAACATTCGTTAGGTGTGGGAAGTGTGGGAAGTGTGGGGTCTTTTGTACTATTTTCTACTACCGCGCGCGTGTGAAAGTCGAAAGGCGACAATGTGAGCGAAGAGAATTGTCATAAAAACCGTTAAAACGGCACATTGTTTGGGTGGAATGGGGATTTTTTCGTACCTTTGAGCGGCAAAACACAACTATCAAAACAAAGAAGACAATGGGAAAGAAGCTGATGAAGAGAATGGCCGGCATCGTCTGTGTACTCTGCGGTACGTTGACGGTGAGCGCCCAGATTCAGACAAATGCGGGTGTGCAGTACCTGCAATGTATGCAGAAAGACGTGTCGACGGACTTTTATGACCTGTCGAACACCTATTTCCTGGCCGACTCGCTGGTGAGCTTCGACGCAGCGAGCGGCGAGGGACTGGTACAGTGGAAGCGCTACCGCATGTCGCCCCGCCAGGCATTTAACCTGAATGGCTACTGGCCGGTAAGGATGCAGATGCTGGACTTCCCCGATGCGGCGTACGAGAACGACCCCGCGCTGAAGATTAAGATAGAGTGGATTACTCCGAGGACGGCAAGGATCAGGATGCTGACCACGCCGGTAGCACCGAACGATAACGACGCCGACGACGTGATGTTCTGCGACCAGTTCAAGGCTCGCACGAAGGGTGCCGCCTGGAATCACACGCAGACAGACAAGGCCATCAGCTTTCGCTCCGCATACGGCAGCATCGACATCCAACGCTATCCCTGGCGCATCGTCGTCAGGGATGCCGCTGGCAGGGTGCTGACTCAGACACGCCACATCGTCGACAACGACTCCACGCAGGTGAAGCTCCTGCCCTTCGCGTTCATCAAGCGCGGCAGCGACAACTCACGCAGCATCAACCCCGTGTTTGCCTTGTCGCCTGGCGAGCGAATCTACGGATGCGGCGAGTCGTTCACCTCTTTGAATAAGGTAGGGCAGAAGGTGTACCTCTCCGTCACCGACCCACAAGGTCCGGAGACCGACGGACAGTACAAGCCCGTGCCTTTCTTCTTCTCGAACCGTGGCTATGGCATGTTCATGCACACCTCGGCTCCCGTGACCTGCGACTTCGGAGCCTCGTACATCGGGGCCAGCCGACTGTTCATGGCCGACGAGCAGATGGACTTCTTCGTGTTCTTTGGTTCCCCCAAGGAAATCCTGAACGAATACACCAACGTCACGGGCAAGTCGCCCATGCTGCCCCTTTGGAGCTTCGGCACCTGGATGAGCCGCATCACCTACTTCTCGCAGGAGGAGGGGCTGGAGATAGCCCGTCAGCTGCGCAAGCACAAGATACCTTCCGACGTGATCCACTTCGATACGGGATGGTTCGGCGTCGACTGGCAGTGCGACTATCAGTTTGCGAAGGATCGTTTCGAGGACCCTGTCGGCATGCTCGGCCAACTCTCGAAGGATGGCTTCCACACCTGTCTGTGGCAGTTGCCGTACTTCACCCCCAAGAACCGCTTCTTCCCTGAAATCATCGAGAAGAAGCTGCACGTGGTGAACGCTACGGGAGGCATGCCCGTCGAGGATGCCATCCTCGACTTCTCCAACCCGGAGACCGTCGGCTGGTACCAGTCGAAAATCGAGGGGCTGATGCGCCAGGGTGTCTCCACCATCAAGTGCGACTTCGGCGAGGCAGCACCCTACAACGGCTTCTACCATAGCGGCAAGGGCGGACTCTATGAGCACAACCTATACCCGCTGCGCTACAACAAAGCCCTCTGGGAGGTGGTGGAGCGCAACCATCCCGGCGAGGGCATCATCTGGGCGCGCTCTGCCTGGGCTGGCAGTCAGCGTTACGCCCTCCATTGGGGAGGCGACGCCGCCACTAATAATATAGGTATGTTGGGCGACCTGCGCGGCGGCCTCTCGTTCGGTCTCAGCGGCTTCTCGTTCTGGAGCCACGACATGGGCGGCTTTGTGACCGCCTCGCCGGAAGACATCTACCGCCGTTGGCTTCCCTTTGGCTTCCTCTCCAGCCATACCCGCGCCCACGGAGCACCTCCCACGGAACCCTGGCTGATCAGCGAGGGCTTCACGAAGGCCTTCCGTGAGTGTGCCGAGATGAAGTACCGGCTGATGCCTTACGTCTATGCGCAGGCCAAGGACTGCTCAGAGCGCGGACTGCCGATGGTGCGTGCGCTGCTGGTGGAGTTTCCGCAGGACAAAGGCGCCTGGCTCGTAGAGGATGAGTATATGTTCGGCTCGCAGATTCTTGTGGCGCCGCTCCTGGAGAGTGGCGACAGCCGTGACGTCTACCTGCCCAAGGGCAAGTGGATTGACTATCAGGACGGGAAGGTGTATGAGGGAGGCTACCAGACCATCAAGGCCGGCAGAATACCCGCCATCATCCTGGTGCGCGACGGTTCCCTGATACCTCACGCTCCGCTGGCCCAGCGAACCGACCAGATCAATTGGGAAAAGATAGAGCTGAAAGCCTACAAGGCTGATGCTAAGAAGTGTACGGGAATGCTCTTCAAGCCAGGCGACAAGACCGTTCAGGCGGTTGAGAAGTAATAGGAACAGAAAGTCAAACTACTATACAAATATGAAAGCAATCACACTATTGCAGCCGCAGAAAATCGTGTTCGGAACGGGCTGCATCCAGACATTCGTAGAAGACTACAAGCAATTAGGCTACAGACAGCTGTTTGTCGTAACGGCACCTCCCATCATGCCGCTCATTGAGGATGCCATGATGCAACTGCAGAAGGCTGGCATCGGATGGACGGTGTACAGCAACATCAAGGCAGAGCCTACCGTCAGCGATTTCATGGAGGTGTTAGGTATGGCCCGTTCGTTTGGCGCTGACAGCGTCGTGGGCATCGGCGGTGGCTCGGTGCTCGACGTGACGAAGCTGGTAGCTGCATTCTACAACAGCAAACAGCGGGTGGAAGACTGCTTTGGCACGGGGCTCATCCAAAAGAAGGGCCTGTGGTTTGCCTGTCTGCCCACCACGGCAGGCACGGGCAGCGAGGTGTCGCCCAACGCCATCCTGCTGGACGAGCGCGACCACCTGAAGAAGGGCATCGTGTCGCCGTATCTCATTGCTGATGCCGCCTATGTCGACCCCAAGCTGACGTGGACGGTACCCGCGAAGGTGACGGCAGACACAGGCATGGACGCGCTGACACACTGCATCGAGGCATACACCAACAAGTTTGCACACCCTGCCGTGGACATCTATGCGCTGAAGGGCATCCAACTCATTGCCGCCAATCTGGAGCGTGCCGTGAAGGACGGCAAGGATGTGGAGGCCCGCGAGGCCTTGGCGTTAGGGTCGCTGTATGGCGGCCTCTGTCTCGGCCCCGTCAATACGGCTGCCGTGCATGCGCTGTCGTATCCACTGGGCGGCGAGTTCCATATCCCACACGGACTGTCGAATGCCATACTGCTGCCAAGCGTGATGAAATTTGATATGCCCGCCAACATCAAGCGACATGCAGAGGTGGCTATCGCCTTAGGTTGCGAGCCAGGAGCCAATGACGAAGAGACCGCCCGGCGTGGCGTCGACTTCATCTACCGTCTGGCTGAAGCGGTGGGCATTCCTAAGAAACTGACAGACCTCGGCATTCCGCAGACAGCCGTCGACGGCATGGCCAAAGCCGCCATGCAGGTACAGCGACTGCTGAAGAACAATCCGAGAGAAGTTACCGAACAAGACGCAAGAAACATCTATAATTCCCTGTACTAATGAATAATGTAACACCGTCACCCTCCTCTTTGGGAGGGGGTAGGGGTGGGCTACCCATCCTTGCCATCACCATGGGCGACCCCGCCGGCATCGGGCCTGAGATTACAGTGCGCGCCCTGAACCGTAAAGAGACATACGAAAAGTGCCGCCCCGTGGTAACGGGCGATGCTGCCGTCATGCAGCAGGCAGCGAAACTGTTGGGCTTCGACCTGCAGGTCAATGCCATCAGCAGCGTGAAGGATGCCAGGTTTGAATACGGCACGATAGATGTCATTGACCTGAGGTGCGTTGACCTTGACACCTTTGAGTTCGGCAAGGTGCAGGCGCAGTGTGGCAATGCCGCCTTCCAGTACATCAAGAAAGCCATCGAACTGGCTATGGCCGACGAGGTGGACGGCACGGTGACGGCTCCGCTGAACAAGGAAGCGCTGAACCTGGCTGGTCACCATTACGACGGACACACCGAGATATACGCCACCTTTACCGGCACGAAGAAGTATGCCATGATGCTGGCCGACGAGAACATCCGCGTCATTCACGTCTCGACGCATGTGCCTTTGCGTAAGGCCTGCGACTTGGTGAAGAAGGCCCGCGTCATCGAGTGTGTGGAACTGATAGCCGACGCCTGCCAGCAGTTTGGCATCGAACATCCGCACATCGGCGTGGCAGGACTGAACCCCCACAGCAGCGAGAACGGCATGTTCGGCTGGGAGGAGGCACAGGAGATCATCCCTGCCATCGAGGAACTGAGGGAGCGCGGCTTCAACGTCGACGGTCCCGTGCCGCCCGACAGCATCTTCGCCAAGGCGAAGTGCGGGCAGTTTGACGGTTGTGTGGCCATGTACCACGACCAGGGCCATATCCCCCTGAAGGTGTGTGCCTTCAACTGGAACAAGGATACGGGCAAGATGGAGAGTGCCAGCGGTGTGAACATCACCCTCGGACTGCCCATCATCCGCGTCAGCGTTGACCACGGCACCGCCTTCGACGTGGCCGGCAAGGGCATCGCCAACGACTCGGCCATGACGCTGTCGATAGACTATGCCACGAGGATGGCGATATATCGGCTTCGCCGAAATGAGAAATGAGGAATGAGAAATGAGGAATGACAATGGGCGACGGCCGAAAGGAAACACAAATGAGGGGCAGCGCATGATAGTGATAGCTGACGACATCACGGGGGCGGCGGAGATAGCCGGCATCGCCTTTGCGCATGGCCAGCAGGTGCGCTTGGTCTGCGGCTGTCCTGTTTGTTGCGATGACATCGCAACAGACGGAACTGCAGACGGAGCAGCTGACGGAGTAGCAGCTGGAACGCCAGCCTTCGCAACAGCCGGCACCACTGTCATCGCCACCGACACCCGCTCCATGACTGAAGCGGAGGCGGTAGAAGAAACGAAGCGGTTGGCATTTCTCATTTCTCATTCCTCATTTCTCATTTATAAGAAGACCGACTCCGCCCTGCGTGGCCACGTCATAGCCGAGTTGGAGGCATTGATGGAGACAACGGGATACCGCCGTGCCGTCTACATGCCTGCCAATCCGTCGAAGGGTCGTGTCATACGCTCAGGTACCTATTATATAAATGACACGCCTCTTCATGAGACGGCCTTCAGCTACGACCCGGAGTTTCCTGCTGTAACATCTGTGCTCCGTACTCGCTTTCCAGACGCCGAGGCTAAAGGCATTGTCATGCCTGATGCGGAAAATGCAGATGACATCTGTCGTGTCGTCGACAAGTATAACGATGACAGGACGCTCTTCGCCGGTGCTGCCGACCTCTTTTCTGCTTTGCTGCCGACTCAGGACACTCCTTTCACCTTCCACCCCTCACCTCTTACCTCTTACGTCTCACCTCTCACCTCTAAATCAACCCTTATCCTCTGCGGCAGTACGCAGAGCAAGGTGCTTGACCTGGGGATTCCCATTGCTCCGATGTCCCGTGAGGTGTATGACGGCAGTGAGGACATTTGCCGGTGGGACACGGGACGATACGCTGAGGCACATAGCATCATCCTCACAATGCCGTTTACCCACCGCACGGGCAAGGAGGCTGCGGTACACCTGCGTACCGTGATGGCGCGGAAGGCCAAGGAACTCATCGCACGGCACCGCCCTGACCACCTCGTCATCGAGGGAGGCGCTACGGCATGGGCCACGCTGCAGGCCATCGGCTGGACACAGTTTGACATCGTCCGGCAGATAGCCCCCGGTGTCGTGCAGATGCGTGCCGGCAACGGAACTTTGGTGACGCTAAAACCTGGCAGTTACCCATGGAGTACACAGTTCTGAGCCACCTCATGCAATAAAACTCCCTGCCGTGCGTTATTAAATAGGTGTTTAAACGAAGAATCGTCATATTACTCGTCGCTCTGCAGGTGCTCGTCAGTGCTAAAGCCCAGCAGGAGCCGTCCTTTGCCCACTACTGGGCAATGGAGCCTTCGTTCAACCCTGCCGCAGCCGGAAAGGAGTCGTTGATCAACATCACAGGAGCCTACAACATGTCGCTGACAGGCTTCGAGCATAACCCGCGAACCATGTATGTCGGTGCCGACATGCCCCTCTTCTTCCTGAACAACTACCACGGCGTGGGCCTGCAGCTGATGAACGACCAGATAGGCCTCTTCTCACACCAGAAGCTGGCCCTACAGTATGCTTACAAGCACCGCCTGCTGGGCGGTACCATCAGTGTGGGCATTCAGCTCGGCATGCTGAGCGAGAAGTTCAAGGGCTCGGGCCTGGACGTGGAGCAGGAAGACGATGCCTTCACCAAGTCGGACGAGTCGGGTATTGCGACTGACATCTCCGCTGGCATCTATTACAAGCACCGAAACTGGTATGCCGGATTCTCCGTCCTGCATGCCACCAGTCCGAAGGTGGAACTCGGCGACCGCACCATCTACGAGATCAGCCGAGTGTATTATTTGACGGGCGGATACAATATTAAGCTGCGAAATCCGTTTCTTACAATACACCCCTCTGTGTTGGCCCACTACGACGGCGTGGCCTACAGGGTAAACGTGACGGCACGGCTGAAGTACACCCACGACAACAAAATGCTCTACGGTGGTGTGGCCTACAGCCCATCCAACAGTGTGACTGCCCTCATTGGCGGCAAGTTCCACGGGGTGACACTGGGTTACAGCTATGAGGTATTTACCTCGGTACTGAAGATTGGCAACGGCTCGCACGAGCTGTTCATCGGCTACCAAACGGAGCTGAACCTCCAGAAGAAAGGGCGCAACCGCCATCAGAGCGTGCGCATACTGTAAAGGGAAAAAAGTAAAAGAATACAATATATGAACAACTGTGTAGATCGTAGGACAAAAGGCTGGGCAAGGAGCGTCGTTCCGTTCTGCCTCTTTGCCTTTTTGCTTTTAATGACATCTTGCTTCGGCGGCAAGCACGTGACAGCGTCAGGCGGTGAAGTGACAGGAGCCGGAGGCCGTGCTTTCAGCGAGCCGACACCATACGGTATGACCCTTATCAAGCGCGGTCACCTGAAGATGGGTATTGAGCAGCAGGACTCGCTGTGGGGCAAGCAGACACCCGTGCGTGACATCTCTGTCGAGGGTTTCTGGATGGACGAGCATGAAGTGACCAACTCCATGTATCGCCAGTTTGTCAACTACGTGCGTGACTCCATTCTCCGCGAGCGTCTCGCCGATCCTGCATACGGCGGCGACGAGAGTTACAAGATTGAGGAGGACAAGAACGGTGAACCCATCAAGCCACACCTGAACTGGAAGAAGGCACTGCCCAAGAAGCCCAACGAGGACGAGCAGCGTGCCTTCGAGAGCCTGTATGTCACCAACCCTGTCACCGGCGAGAGGATGCTTGACTGGCGTCAGATGAACTACCGCTACGAGATCTACGACTACACTGAGGCTGCCAAGCGCAAGTACCGCCCCGACCCGGAGGAGCGCATCCTCAACACCGACGTGCGTCCCAATCCCAACGACAAGATATGGATCTCGAAGGATACGGCATACATCAACGACGAGGGCAAGATTGTCCGTGAGACCATCAACCGTGAGTACACGGGACCGTACGACTTCCTGAACACGTACATTGTTAATATATACCCGGACACGACGTGCTGGGTGAACGACTTCCCCAACGCTGAGAACGAGAGCTACATGCGCTACTACTTCTCGAATGCGTCGTATAACGACTACCCCGTAGTGGGTGTTACGTGGGAGCAGGCCAACGCCTTCTGTGCATGGCGCACGGAGTACCTGCTGCGCGGCCTGGGTCCGTCGGCCCGCTATGTGCAGCGTTACCGCCTGCCGACTGAGGCAGAGTGGGAGTATGCCGCCCGTGGCAAAGACCAGAACGAGTTCCCGTGGGACAACGAGGACGTGGCCAGCGGTAACGGCTGCTTCTTTGCCAACTTCAAGCCCGACAACGGCAACTATACCAAGGACGGTAACCTCATCACCAGCCGTACGGGCATCTACAGTGCCAACAGCAACGGGCTGTACGACATGGCAGGTAACGTGGCCGAGTGGTGCTCGACCATCTATACTGAGGCTGGCGTTCAGGCCATGAACGACATCAACCCGCAGTTGAGCTACAATGCTGCCAAGGAAGACCCCTACCGGCTGAAGAAGAAGAGTGTGCGCGGTGGCTCATGGAAGGACCCTGAGTCGTATATTCGCTCTGCCTGGCGCTCGTATGAGTACCAGAACCAGCCCCGCTCGTACATCGGCTTCCGCTGTGTACGCTCGCTGGCCAACACCACCAGCGACAAGGTGAAGACTAAGAAGGGCAAGAAGAAGTAACACGACATATCGACATATCGAAATGTCGAAATGTCGAAACACCGAAACACCGAAACACCGAAATAACGAAACACCGAAAAATCGAAATACAACAATGACTCGATACAGCAAACTGAATTTTGTCTACCGCTTACAGAAGTGGATGGACAGCGTGCCGGGACAGACGTTCCTGAACTACGCCTATTCGTGGGGTGCATCTATTGTAATCTTGGGTACGCTCTTCAAGCTGACCCACCTGCCTGGTGCCAATTTCTTCCTGTTCTTAGGAATGGGTACCGAGGTGTTCGTATTCTTCATATCAGCCTTCGACCGTCCGTTCGACAAGACGACCGACGGCATGGACCTCGATATCCATGTTGGAGAAGAGGGAGCACAGGTCGCTCCTGTTGTCATAGGCGGTGGCGGTGCTACTGTTGCCGGTGCTACTGTTGCCGGTGGCGGTGCGCCTGTCGTTGGTGACGTTGTTGGCAACGGTGAAGAGGCTGCCCGCTGGGAGGGTGGCCCCGTGGTTGTCGGCGGCGGTGGTGTTGTCGGCGGCGGCGGAGTCATCGGCGGCGGTGGCGGTGGTGTCATCGGCGGCGGCGGCGGTACAATTGTCATCGGTGGCGGCGGTGGTGCTGGCACTGAGGGTGAAGCAGTTGTCGCAGAAGGTGCTGACGCTCCTGCTGGCGGCGGCACCATCAGCTTCGGTGGCGGTGTCATTGGTGGTCCGGTTGTTGCTGGTGCTGTCGGTGGCGGTCCTGTTGCCACGGAGCCTGAGACGCTGCCTATGGGTGAGAAGCTGAAGGAAGCTACCTCTAACTATATCGACGAGCTGAACCGCCTGACGGAGATGCTTACACAGGTTTCTGAGCAGAGCCAGCGCCTGACGCGTGACTCTGAGGAGATGGAGAACCTGAACCGTACGCTGACGGGCATCAGCCGCGTCTACGAGATGCAGCTGAAGAGTGCCTCTTCGCAGATCAGTACCATCGACGAGATTAACGAGCAGACTAAGCACATGGCCGAACAGATACAGGAGCTGAACAAGATTTACGCCCGTATGATCGAAGCTATGCAAGTGAGGGCGAGTATATAGGACAATAGTGACAGTGTTATAACGCCATAACGCCATAACGTTATATCGTTATGTCGGAATAGCAAAAAAACGGAATATCGAATTATCGAAATATCGTAATAAAATGGCAATCAAGAAAAGACCGGTTTCTCCACGCCAGAAGATGATTAACCTGATGTACGTCGTACTGATGGCTATGCTGGCATTGAACGTCTCGACAGAGGTGCTCAATGGCTTCTCGCTGGTGGAAGAAAGTCTGAAGCGTACCACGCTCAACGCCACGAAAGAGAACCTGGCCATATACGACGACTTTGCCGTACAGATGAAGAAGAACCCGCAGAAGGTGAAGCAGTGGTACGACAAGTCGCAGAAGGTGAAGGAGATGAGTAACAAGCTCTATGACCTGGCCGACGAGCTGAAGCTGGCCATCGTCAGGGAGGCTGACGGCAAGGACGGCGACGTGCGAAACATCCGCAACAAGGAGGACCTCGAGGCTGCCACACAGGTGATGCTGGCTCCGGGGCGTGGCCGTGGCAAGGAGCTGTATAATGCCATCAACAACTACAGGAACGCACTGTTGGGCATGGTGACAGACTATAAGCAGAAGAAGATGATAGCCTCGAACCTGACGACGGAGATTCCCAAGGATGCTGTGGCTATGGGCAAGAACTGGCAGGAATACATGTTTGAGTCGATGCCCACCGCTGCCGCTGTCACGCTGCTGACCAAGCTGCAGAACGACGTGCGATATGCCGAGGGTGCCGTGCTGCACACGCTGGTCAGCAACATCGACGTGAAGGATATCCGTGTCAACGCCCTCAACGCGTTCGTCATCCCCAACTCACAGACTATCGTACGTGGCGACAAGTTCTCGGCACGTATCGTCATGGCTGCCGTCGATACTACGCAGCAGCCGCAGATATTCATTGGCGGTAAGGAGATGCACCTGCCCGACGGACTCTACGAGACCGTCACGGGGCGCACGGGCGACTTCACACTGTCGGGCTACATACAGGTGGAGAACGGTAACGGCGAGATGCTGAAACGTGAGTTCGAGCAGAAGTACACCGTGGTAGACCCGTCGGCAACCGTGTCGGCAGACCTCATGAACGTGCTGTATGCCGGCTACTCCAACCCGCTTAGTGTCTCTGTGCCTGGCGTTCCTGTCAACAAGGTACAGGCCACCATGACTGGCGGCACCCTGCAGCCCGTAGGCCCTGGCCGCTATATCGCACGTCCGACGGCCGTAGGCCAGAATGTCACCATCACCGTGACAAGCACCAATACCGGCCGTGCGCAGCAGATGGGACAGTTCACGTTCCGTGTGCGCCGTCTGCCTGACCCCACACCGTATATCGCCATGAAGGACGAGCAGGGCAGTCCCCTGCGCTACAAGGGCGGTGGGCTGTCGAAGGCACAGCTGATGGGTGTTGACGCCATCGGTGCCGCCATCGACGACGGCATCCTCGACATCGCCTTCAAGGTGCTGAGTTTCGAGACGGTGTTCTTCGACAACATGGGTAACGCCGTGCCGATGGTTAGCGACGGAGCCAACTTCTCAGCCCGCCAGAAGGACACCTTCCGCAAGCTGCAGCGCAACAAGCGCTTCTACATCACCCGTGTCACCGCCATCGGTCCCGATGGCATCCAGCGTAAGCTGAACACGTCGATGGAGGTCATCGTGAAATGAAGAATGAAGAATGAAGAATTTGCTTCTGCCATTCTAAACAGAAAAGAAACAACAATTATAATATACGAAACTATTATAAAATATAATATACGAGACTATGACAACGAATATCGATAAGCGAAAGAATGAATGTCTGAGTGTGTCAAGGATGTTACTGTGCGCAGCATTCTTCATTCTTCATTCTTTATTCTTCATTTCTGCCGTACAGGCCCAGCCCAAGGCCCGCCGACAGCAGCAGGCCCAGCAGCAGCGGCAGCAGAACCAAACCCAGAACCAGGGAGTTTCGATGCGCGCAAAGCTCATGTTTCCCACGGCTATGGACATGCCGGAGGATGTTGTGTGGCGGCGTGACATCTACCGCGAGATAGACCTTGCCAAGGATGCCAACGGTGGACTCTACTATCCCGTCGAGCCGATGGAGCGTCAGGTGAACCTCTTCACTTATATCTTCAAGCTGGCACTGAACAACTACATCCCCGTCTACGAGTACCGGCTGGACGGTAACGAGTCGTTCACCGACTCTGCCCGTGTGAAGATCAAGACCATCCTCGATAACTTCCACATCTACTACGAGGAGAAAGACAACAAGTTGCGTGTCGACAACAGCGACATACCCTCTGCCGAGGTGAAGCTCTATTACCTGAAGGAGAGTGCCTACTACGACCAGGCCAACTCGTCGTTCCGCCGGAAGGTGCTGGCCGTCTGTCCCGTCATGATGCGTGAGGATGACTTCGGCGGCGAGGCCTCGAAGTACCCGCTGTTCTGGGTGAAGTACAGCGACCTGGCTCCGTTCCTCGGACGGCAGACCGTCATGACCAGCAACCTGAACAATGCTGCCACCATGTCGATGGAGGACTACTTTACGCTGAACCGCTACGAGGGCAAGATCTACAAGACGAATAATATGCTGGGGCGCACACTGGCACAGTACTGTCCCACCGACTCGGCCATGGCCAAGGAACAGCAGAAGATAGAGAACGAGCTGACGGCCTTCGAGAAGAACATCTTCGGCGACCAGGCCCGCAAGGACTCCATTGCTGCTGCAGCCAAGAAGGCACTGGCTGCGAAGGGTACCAAGAAGTCGCGCAAGAAGAAGGGGGAGCAGGTTGATGGCGACGACAAGGACGGTGCCGAGGAGGCAACAGAGCCGAAGGCTGCCAAGGCTAAGAAGACCAAGAAGGTCCGTCAGCGCAGCAGTAAGTCGTCGTCCGGCCGTATTTCCGTACGCCGCGAGCGACACTAAGCGTGTTCGTCAGCCAGATAGTTAAAAGTTTAGGGCAAATGCAAAAAAAACTGCCAAAAAAGTTGGTTATGTCGAAAAAAATGCGTAAATTTGCCAACAAATATTAAATACAAACGCTAAAAGAGAGAATTATGAAGAAGTTTTTTGTCCTTTTCGTAATGGTGGCAGCTATGGCAATGCCCTCACAGGCACAGGTAAAGTTCGGCCTCAAGGGTGGTCTTAACCTGACCAGTGTGACTGGCGACGCCAAGAGTGCCTTGAAGAACAAAGCAGGTTTCTTCGTTGGCCCGACTGTCAAGTTTACCGTTCCCGTGGTAGGTCTCAGCATCGACGCTTCAGCCCTCTACGACCAGCGCTCTATGGATGTTGAAGGTGTTGACCAGACCATCAAGGTCCAGTCGCTTCAGATTCCTGTTAACGTGCGTTATGGCGTAGGCTTGGGTAGCGTGGTTAACCTGTTTGCCTTTGCCGGTCCGCAGATTGGCTTCAACTTAGGTAGTAAAGACAAGTCTTTCAATTATGGTAACGCTAAGGAGATTGTGGGTGGTTGGACACTGAAGAGTTCCAACCTCAGTGCCAACGTAGGTCTTGGTGCCACAATCCTCGGACACTTCCAGGCTACCGTCAACTACAACTTCGCACTGGGTAAGACTGGTGACTTCGGAGTGGGAAGCGTCGTTGGAACGGCTCAGGACATTGTCACTGGCAAGATGAAGACTAACTCCTGGCAGGTATCTGCTGCCTACTTCTTCTAAGCCATTGCCACGAACGAAGCAAAGCAAGAAAAAGGAACGAGTCATTTGGCTCGTTCCTTATTTTATGTGCTTTGCTGTATGGTTGTGCCGCAGTCGTATACCAATGTCGGTGATGCCGGGCAGTATCTCGCGCTTCATGTCGTGACGGATGGCGACGCGCAGTCGCTCGTCCTTGTGCAGTCTCAGCGTGTTCAGGTGGAACAGGTACTGGAACTGGCTGACGCCGCGCCCCTTGGCATTGCCCTGCTTGTCAATCAGTCGGCACACCAGCGTGTCGGTACGTTGCTCATGGCTTTTCGTGGCCTGTTGCTCAACCACCAGGTTCAGTCCCATGAAAGGATAGTCACCGCTGATACATACGCCGACCTCCTGGATATAGCTGCCATCGTCTTTCATGGCAGGTATGTCGAACACCAGCGTGTCGTTCTTCTCCCATCCGGCCACTGGCACGTGCTCGTAGTGGTAATAGACGGTGTCCTGTTTACAAGCCGTCAGCATGACAGCCGCCACGGCCGCCATGCACACACACCATAGAGTTCTGCTATTGTTTCGCATCCTTGGGTTGTGACGACTTCTTCCCACGAGGCTGTCCCTCCTTGCGGTTGCCATTGCCGTTCGCGTTGCCATTGCCGTTGCCGTTCGCAGCGGCAGACTGTCCGTTGGCGGGCTTTTTCTTCTTCTTTTTCTTCTTGGCACGGTCGAAGCGGTTAATGTTCTCCTGCGTGGCCAGGTCGATGGGGCCTTCGGGGGCTTTCTGGTTGCCATCCTCGGTTAGCGACTCCGGCTTCTCGCCGTGGCGGTTCATCTCGACAATCTGCTTGGCACGTGCGGCACTGATAGTCTCCAGGTTGGCGGCGATGTTCTTGTCGGTGCTGTAGGTGATGAGTCCTGCCAGTATGTCTGCCTTGAAGTAGAAGTAGTCGCTGTCCTGCGTCTGCAGCACGATGTCCTTGGAGGGCAGCCGTCTGCTGGCCTCCACGTAGTCGTCCACCTCGTAGTTCAGACAGCACTTCAGCTTGGCGCACATGCCTGCCAGCTTCTGCGGGTTGAGCGAGATGTCCTGATAGCGGGCTGCCGACGTGCCGACAGACACGAAGTTCTTCATCCATGTGGCACAGCACAGCTCACGGCCGCAGGGACCGGTACCGCCGATGAGTCCGGCCTCCTGGCGGGCGCCAATCTGCTTCATCTCGATGCGTACATGGAAGGTGGCGGCCAGGTCCTTGATGAGCTGTCGGAAGTCGACACGCTCGTCGGCGATGTAGTAGAAGATGGCCTTGTTGCAGTCACCTTGGTACTCCACGTCGCCGATCTTCATCTTCAGTCCGAGGCCCTTGGCTATCTGTCGGCTCTCAATCATCGTTTCATGCTCGCGGCTCTTGGCCTCGTAGAATTTCTCCATGTCCACAGGGCGGGCAATGCGGTAGATGCGTCGGATGTCGTCGGCCGACTTCAGGTTGGCCTTCTTCAGCTGTAGGTGTACCAGTCGTCCAGTCAGCGTCACCACCCCGATGTCGTGGCCGGGATTGGCCTCTACTGCCACGATGTCGCCCTTCTTCAGCGGCAGGTTGTTCACGTTATGGTAGTAGCCCTTGCGGGTGTGCTTGAACTGCACCTCCACGAGGTCTGTGGTGTCGGTGTTGCCTGGCACGTCGGCCAGCCAGTCGTAGGTGTTTAGCTGTCGGTCCTGGCGGCCGATGGCCTCCTTGCAGAGTCCACGGCCGCAGCCGGTCATTATCATGAGTTCTTTTTCCATTTTTATGTCGTTATGTCGATATTTCGATATTTCGATATGTTGTTGTGACGTTATTTCTGAATCAGCAGCACGATCATCTGCAGTGCCATGTCGAAGAAGACGATCTTGGCGTTGGCGTTCTGTCCGATGTCGCGGATGGCCAGGTTGGCCAGGTCGTTGATGGGCAGCACGTTGGCCTCGTTGACGAATCGTGCGAAGTTCTTGGCGAAGTCCTCCTCACGCTGTGTCATATAGCACAGTTCCTCGCGCTGGAAGTTGTACATGAAGTTCTCGCGGATGAGCCGCAGGAAGTATTCCAGAAACCTTTTCTGCTTCTCACGCCCCATGCCTCCCATGCGCTCGCTCCATGCCTTCAGGTCTCTCACCTTGCGCTGGTAGGCCAGTCGCATGAGCGATTGGAACATGTCGAGGAACAGCTCGTTCTCTGAGTCCGCCGACAGCATCTCCAGTGCCTTCAGCCAGCTGCCGTTGGCCATGCGGCTGATGCGCCGTGCCATGTCGTCGGCCAGTCCGCGCTGTCTGACCAGTGCCTCGTGGATGTCCTCGTCGGCAATCTTCTTCACGTCGATGCGCTGCACACGGCTGCGGATGGTATCCAACAGTTTGTCCGGCTCCTCGCATACCATGATGAACACTGTCTGCGAGGGCGGCTCCTCCAGCAGCTTCAGTATCTTGTTGGCACATTCGATGTTCATGCGCTCTGGCAGCCATACGATGCTGACCTTGTAGCCGCCCTGGCTCGACTTCAGCGACAGCTTGCGCAGCAGGTCGTCGCTCTCTCCGGCCGTGATGATGGCCTGCTGGTTCTCGCCGCCCATCTGCTCAATCCATTCGTTCATGGTGAAGTAGAGGCCGCCCATCACCAGCTCGTGCCACTGCCGTGCGAAGTCGTCGCTGACGGGCTTGTGGTCTGCACTCATGGAGGGCAGCTTGATGGTAGGGTAGGTGAAGTGCAGGTCGGGGTGCTCCAGCTTGTCGAGCATGGCCTGGGTGTTTGGCGACGGGTGTTGGGCGTTGCCGGACAGCAGCACCTTGGCGAAGCCGACGGCCAGTGCCATTGTTCCTGCCCCCACCGTTCCGCACAGCATGATGGCATGTGGCAGACGGCCCTCGCCGACCATCTGCATCAGGCGCTCCTGCACCTCCCGTTGTCCTATCACCTGTTCAAACATCTTGCCACTTATGCACATTTCCCTGCAAAGGTACGAATAAGTGAGGGAAAAACCAAATTTATTTGGATTTTTCCTAACGGAAGTCGCTTCGAGCGCAGCTCAAGGGTATGAAGAAGTGAGCTTGAACGCAGTTCAAGGCCATCATCCTGCAATGGCATCCTGCACCACCAGCCCGGCGAGCGTGATACCGAAGATGGCGGTGATGTGGACGAGCGACCCCTTGCCCTCGCCCTTGGCCTGCACCATTTCGTCCGAATAGACACACTGGAACTTGCGTTTGGGGAATACCTTGTCGCGCTTGAACCGGTTGCGCAAGGCACGGGCCAACGGGTCGCCCTGTACCTTCCAGAACTCAGCGGTCTTGATGTGGGTGGGATCCATCTTGAGGGCGGCTCCCATCGACGAGAACAGCTTTGCCTTGGTCTGTGTGGCCGTCAGGATGAGGTACGCCTTGTCCTTCAGCGAGTCGATGGCATCGATGATGTAGTCATAGCTGTCGAGTTCGAAGCCGTCTGCCGTCTCCATGCTGAACACCTCCCTCCGTGCCGTGATGTCCGCCGAGGGGTTGATGGTGAGCAGCCGCTCCTTCAGCGCGTCGACCTTCACCTGTCCTACGGTCAGTGTTGTTGCCATCAGCTGGCGGTTCACATTGGTGACATCCACCGTGTCGAAGTCGACGATGGTGAGATGGCGGATGCCTGTGCGCACCAGACTCTCGGCACACCATGACCCGACGCCGCCCACGCCGAATACGATTACGTGCTTTCCGGCCACTCGTTCCATCGCCTCGCTGCCCAGCAGGAGTTCTGCCCTGCGGAATATGTCTTGTTCTGTTGCCATGTCAATGTCCTGTTTGTAGCTTTGCCATAAACTGTGTGCAAAGGTAGTGAAAAATAACCGTAAAAGTGTCTGCTTTTCGCGTTTTTCTTTTCTCGGTACCTATAGACACCAGCGTCCTCACCAGCCTGAAAAGCTGCTGCAGCCGATAAAAAACTCAAATTAATTTGGTTTTTCGTCAGGTTTGCACTACTTTTGCAGCGGAATTTCCAAAGAGTAGACAGCATGAATAGTATCATACGCTTTCTGAAGGACTGGACGCTGCCGGTGGCCATTGTGATAGGCACCGCGTGCTACCTGTCGTTCTACTACGTGCCGCAGTTGGACGCGCTGGGCAATGCGCTGGGTCCCGTGTTCGACGTCATATTCCCTGTGTTTGTGTTCCTGACGCTGTTTGTCACGTTCTGCAAGGTGGACTTCCACCAGATGCGCCCCCACCGCTGGCATGTAGGCGTGCTGGTGGCCCAGCTGCTGTTGGTGGCACTGAACATTGCCGTCGTCTTCTGGGTGCAGGGTGACATGGAGACGAAGCTGCTGGCCGAGGCCCTGCTGACGTGTATCATCGGCCCTGCCGCATCGGCCTCGCCCGTTGTGACGGGAAAGCTGGGCGGCAACATATCGACCATGACCACCTACGTGCTCATCTCGTCGTTCTTCTCGTCGCTGCTGATTCCGTTTGTCTTCCCCCTGTTGGAACCGGCAGCCGACGTCGCCTTCCTGCAGGCGTTCCTCATCATATTGGAGAAGGTGGCCATCGTGCTGCTGCTGCCGCTGGTGTTGGGGTGGATCATGCAGCACTATGTCAAGGGCCTCTGCGCCCGTATCGCGGCGCGCCCTAACCTGAGTTTCTACTGCTGGGCCATCTCGTTGAGCATCACGACGGGCATCACGGTGAAGAACATCGTCCACAGTGAGGCGTCACTCACGCTGCTGCTGCTGATAGCCGCCACGACCTTTGCGCTATGCTTCGTCCAGTTCGGCATAGGCCGAGGCATAGGGCGGCACTTGGGCGAGGAGGTCAATGCCGGACAGGCGTTGTTTCAGAAGAACACCGCCCTCAGCATCTGGGTGTCCTACATGTACCTTCACCCCGTGGCCTCCGTTGGTGCCGGCTGCTACGTGTTGTGGCAGAACGTCATCAACTCGCTGGAGCTGTGGCACTACCGGCGGTACACCTCAGCAAACAAGTAGCAGGTTATTTCCTGACCGTCTTACGCACGCTGCCGTCAGGCTGCCGGGTGATGGTGAGTCCCCGCTGGCTGCCCTGTAGCAGCATGCCTGCCACGTTGTATACGGCACTGTTGCTACCGTTGCCGTCCTGTGGGCTGGTGACGGGTATGATGCCGGCGTCCTCAGGCATCAGCTGGCTGTCCATGAACTCCAGGCGGCGTCGTATCCAGTCTTTCAAGTGGCTGACGGCATCGTCGTAACTGGAGGCATAGTAGGGTATCGGCCAGATGTAGCTGCGGCTGAAGATGCGCCATGCCCGCTCGTTACGCTGTGCGGCACCACCGTCCTTGATGAGTGCAGTCAGCGAGTCGACGGTCTGCATGATACGTTCGTCGGAGTAGTTGGCACGGCGGTACTGCTGCCAGCGGTTTTTCATGGCGTTGACGTATGCGTCGTCCTGCAGCATGCGATACCAGTAGAACGGCACGGGGCAGTTGTCGCTCTTGAACTTGACGTTCAGCTCGTACTGCCAGCAGTCCGTCCGCTGGCCGTCGTAGTAGTCGGCATTGCCCCACGCAATGTTGAAGTCCCACAGCGTCGCCTTCCATCTCGGATCCAAACCCTCTTTCTCGGCACGCTTCTCACCATGTTTGTACAGGTGGGTACTCAGCCGGTAGCCGTCGATGTTCATCGACACCTCGGTACTGAGCATGTAGTCGATGAACGACATCACGTCAATATACTGCCGGTAGCCGTCGTGCTGGTCCCAGTTGTCGGCCTTGAACGAACTCTCCATCTTGTATACCTCGTCCTTCAGGGCCTTTCGCGTCCCTTCCGGCAGGTCGTCGAACTCGTCGTCGGCAGGGTCGCCGTACTCGTACTTGATCAGGTAGTTGTAAGCCACCTTGCTGCCGTCCAGCGACTGCCACGGCCGGTAGCGTGAGGAGAAGTACGGGTCGTAGCCGTGGTCGACGGACACGTGGTAGTCGCCCGTCAGGTCGCCATCCGTCGACCCTGGGTCGTCGAGGTTCAGCCGGTTCTTGCCTTTTGACACGCGCTCGGCCAGCACGTAGACACCGTAGTAGGTGCCGTCGAGTATCAGCTCGCATATCCTGGTGTGAGGCACCCAGTCGAACCATGGCCTGCCGAGTTCGAACGACAGTATGTCGCGCACCATCGTCTCGTCGCACCAGGGTGCTATGAAGCACCACTTGTTGTCCTTCGGCATGCCCAGCAGTTTCACCTTCTGCTTCTTGCCGCCGTCGTCGGGCAGCAGGTCACTCTCCAGCGTGCGGAAGGCCAGCGGCTTCTTGTCGGAGGCGTCGAACGAGGTGTTGCCACGGTACTTCAGGGCTGTCCATCCCTCGTAGTCGACATGCTGTCGCGGGTATGCCGTGGTGTCGGCGTGGTTCAGCTTTCCCTTGCCGTTGTCAATGATCTTCATGCGGGCGAGGATGTAGCTGTCGCGCTGTATCACCTTCCCCCCGACCTCGATGAAGACGATGGGCAGGTTGGTGGACTCCACCTTGACGCTGGCGTCGCGCAGGAGTCCCCGGTAGTTGTCGTATCTTTGGGCTGTTGTCGGTATGGAGGCGACGGCTGCGACAATGAGCCACAGGGCTGCGAGTAATGATCGTTGGTGTTGCATAGTCATTCTATTTGTCTTGTTGCGCTGCAAAGGTACTGCTTTTTGCGGGAATATGGAAATTTACCACGCATAAAATGATACTGCTCACTTTAATACTTCTGACGTGCGACACCTGTGGCAATGTTCTGGCAGCAGGTAGGTCTTTCGCGCGCGCGTTAGTAGGGAAAAGCCAAAAAGACCCCACACTTCCCACACTTCCCACACCTAACTCATGTTACATGAGACAAAGTTTAGGTGTGGGAAGTGTGGGAAGTGTGGGATAAAAAGTGAAAAAGACTACTAATGCGCGCACACGCGCGAATGAGGAATGAGAAATGCGAGAAGGCCAATGCGGATGAATTCTCTCGAGAATTTGAAGCTGAGAAGCCCACTCACAGAGCTAAGAAGCCCACTCACGAGCGTGAGAAGGCCTCTCATAATGATAACTCATACGTGTCGTTTGCGCTGTCAGCGTCACTTCACGGTGATATGGACGTTGCGCTGCTTGATGTTCTGACAGTTGTTGAACACGGCATCGCTCTTGGCCTGGATGGTGATGTTCTGCAGGCGGATGCCGTTGATGGGCATCTCGGGCAGTCCGTTGAACTCCATGGCACGGCCGGCACCGTTGCAGATGATGTTCTTGATGTCGATGTTACGGAAGATGGGGGTCTCCTCGGTGACAGGCATCTTCGTCACGTTGTCGGGGTTGTCGCCGTCGGCCAGCATCTCGGCCACCGACTTGCCGCCGTAGTACATGTTGAAGGTGATGGCATCGGTCTTGATGTCGGTCATCGAGACGTTGTCGATAAAGATGTTTTCGACGATGCCGCCACGTCCGCGCGTCGACTTGAAGCGCAGGCCCACGTCGGTGCCGAGGAACTGGCAGTGCTCGACGAGGATGTTGCGCACGCCACCGCTCATCTCGGAGCCGACGACGAAGCCGCCGTGTCCGGCAAAGACGGTGCAACCGTTAACGACGACATTCTCGCAGGGTATGCCACGACGGCGGCCGTCGGCGTCCTTGCCGCTCTTGATGCAGATGCCGTCGTCGCCGGCATCAAACTTCGAGTTGACGATGAGGGCGTTCTTGCACGACTCCAGGTCCAGCGCGTCGCCGTTCTGGGCGTACGACGGGTTACGGGCCAGCACGTCGTCGATGATGATGTTCTCGCACATCAGCGGATGGATGTTCCATGCCGGCGAGTTCTGGAAGATGACACCCTGCAGCAGCACGTTCTTGCAGTTGACCAGCGAGATCATGACGGGGCGCAGGAAGCGCTTGATGGCATTCCACTCGGCATCGGTCGTAGCCTTGGGGACGTTCATGTTGGCACTGGCCTCGGCGTCGGCGTAGGCCTGGTTGGGTACCCAGTAGCCCTTCTTGGCCTCCACGCCGCCGGGACGGCCGAGCACCTCCTTCCATTGGCCGTCGGTCACCTTGCCGCGCTTGACGGGACGCCAGTACTGGCCATTGCCGTCGATGACGCCACGGCCGGTGATGGCGATGTTCTCGCAGCCGTTGGCCGACAGCGGCGACTGGCAGCGGCGCGTGTCAAGTCCCTCGAAGGATGTCTTGATGAGGGGGTAGAGGTCTTCGTCGCCAGAGAACTGGATGACGGCACCCACCTCCAGATGCAGCTCGATGTTTGACTTCAGTACGATAGGACCGGTGAACCACACACCCTGCGGCACTACCAGGCGGCCACCGCCCTTCTTCGACAGGGCGGCAATGGCCTTCTCGAAGGCTTTGGTGTTCAGCGTCAGGCCGTCGGGAACGGCACCGAACTTCGTCAGACTCACGGTATAGTTGGGAATGACGGGAGCAGCGACCTCCGGCATCTGGAAGGGCAGCTTCTCGGTGTACTTCTTGTAAGGGTTCTGTGCCTGTGCTGTAACAGCGACGGCCAAGAGCAACATGCAGATCAGTTTTTTCATAAAGTGGTTTGTTTTTTTTAATTATATTTCGATATTTCGATATTTTGACAGTCATTAGGGTGAGCTAATCTCGCAAAGCGGTATCATGACGAAGTCGCGCTCACGCATCAGCGGATGAGGTATCTTCAGGTCCGGCTCGTCAACACGCAAGTCGTCGTAGAGCAGGATGTCGATGTCGATGGGACGGTCCTTGTAGTTTGAGACTTGAGGCTTGCATTTTGAGATTTGGCTGCGCCGCGTGGCGTGCTGCTTCTGTTTTCCCATGTCACGCTCTATCTGCTGGGTAGTCAGCAGCACCTCACGGGGTGTCAGGGTGGTCTTGCAGAGGATGACGGCATTCATGAACCTGTTGTCGGACTCGAAGCCCCACGGCTCTGTCTCGATGAGCGACGACCGGCGCACCACCTGTCCTACCCGCTCGCCAATGAGCCGGATGGCCTCATGAATGGCAGCCTCCCTGTCGCCAAGGTTGCTCCCCAGTCCCAGATACACCTGATGCGTCATATCTCATATCTCTTATCTCTTATCTCTTATCTCTCAGTCATCGACTATCAGCATGCAGTCGCCATAGCAGCCGAACTGGTAGCCATTCTCGATAGCCACCTCGTAGGCATGCATCACGAGGTCGTAGCCGCCGAAGGCTGCCGTAGCCATGAGCATGATAGATTCGGGATGGTAGAAGTTGGCCACCAGTGCGTCAGCCAGTCCGAAGTCGTAGGGTGGGAAGATGAACTTGTTGGTCCAGCCACTGAACTCCTTGAGCATGCCGTCGGTGCTGACGGCTGTCTCGGCAGCACGCAAAGAGCTGACACCGATAGTACAGACCTTATGACCTTCGGCCTTGGCGCGGTTGACGATGTCGCAGGCCTCCGTACCTACCGTCATCTGTTCGGAACCCATTTTGTGTTTCGTCAGGTCCTCCACCTCGATGGGGTCGAAGCAACCCAGTCCGAGGTGTACGGTGAGGTAGGCGAAGTTGATGCCGCGAATCTCCATGCGCTTCATCAGCTCACGGCTGAAGTGCAGGCCGGAGGCAGGCACCGTGACAGCCCCCTCATGACGGGCATAGATGGTCTGGAAGTTTTCGGTGTCGTCGGGTGTCGACTCGCGGCAGCTCAAGATATAGCGTGGCAGCGGTGCGGAACCCAGTCCGAACAGCTCGCGCTTGAACTCGTCGTGCGGACAGTCGTAGAGGAAACGCAGCGTCCGGCCACGGCTGGTGGTGTTGTCGATGACCTCGGCGACCATCGGTCCGTCGTCCTCGAAGAACAGCTTGTTGCCGATGCGTATCTTACGGGCAGGCTCCACCAGCACGTCCCACAGCCGCAGCTCCTCGTTGAGCTCGCGCAGCAGGAACACCTCGATCTGTGCGTCGGTCTTCTCCTTGGTACCGAAGAGTCGTGCTGGAAACACCTTCGTGTCGTTGAGCACCATGACATCGCCCTCGTCGAAGTAGTTGATGATGTCACGGAACGTGATGAAGCGGTCGGTGTCCTTGCCGTCCTCATCCTTGGCATATATGTCGATGGTGCCGCTCTTGCGGTGTACCACCATCATGCGGCCCTCGTCGCGACGGTACACCTTCTCGACGGTGCCGTCCTCGTTGTCAAACACCTTGTGCGGCGGCTCCAGTGCCACCAGCTCATCGGGTAACCTAAATCTGAATTGTGATAGTTTCATTAATTATTATTCGGTATTACGTTGTTTCGGTATTTCGATATTTCGACATTTCGACATCTCGTCATTTCGGGGTCACGGCATCTCGAGGCTCTTTCTCTATCTCCTGCTGCTCGAGCCATGCGGGGAAGTCGTCGAGCGTGATGCAGTCCTCGATGCGCACACTGCCGAGACGGGTGCGGCAGAGGGCCGTCAGGTAGGCACCGCTCTGCAAGGCACGCCCGATGTCGCGGGCCAGCGAGCGGATGTAGGTTCCCTTGCCGCAGCTGACGCGGATGCTCATCTGCATCGTCGCCGGGTCGAAGGCGGTCAGCTCGATGCCGTCGATGTGTACCGTCTTGGCTTTCAGCTCCACGTCCTTACCCTTGCGCTTCAGGTCGTAGGCACGGTCGCCGCCAATCTTACAGGCGGAATACTGGGGAGGCACCTGCTGGATGTCGCCGACGAAACCGGTGAGCACGCTGCGGATGAGGTCCTCCGTGATATGTGCGGTGGGGTAGGTCTGGTCCACCTCGTGCTCCATGTCGTAGCTGGGCGTGGTGGCACCGAGCTGTAGGGTGGCGGTGTATTCTTTGTTGTTCAGCTGCAGGCGTTCTATCTCCTTCGTCTTCTTGCCGGTACACAGTATCAGCACGCCAGTCGCCAGCGGGTCGAGCGTGCCGGCATGGCCTATCTTGACACGGCGCACACCGACCTTCCGCGATACCCTTGTGCGGACAAAGGCCAGTGCCCCGAACGATGTCATGCCGTAGGGCTTGTTGATGTGTATGTACTCGCCTTCCAGGAAGTTCATTTAGTCGACCATTGCAAGTGAATGACCCGTCAGCAGCAGCACGATGATGATGGTGCCGACGATGATACGGTAGATGCCGAAGGCCTTGAAGCCGTACTTCGTCAGGAAGGCGACGAACCACTTCATGGCCAGCAGGGCGACGATGAATGCCACGACGCAGCCCAGCAGCAGCATGGTGATGTTGTGCGGGGTGGCCCATGCTGCGTCTTCCTTCAGCAGGTCGAGCAAGTCGAGCAGGGTGGCACCGGCCATGGTGGGTACGGCCAGGAAGAACGAGAACTCTGCCGCACGCTGGCGGGTCAGTCCCTGTGTCATACCGCCCACGATGGTGGCCATCGAGCGTGACACACCGGGAATGACCGATATGCACTGATACAGACCGATGTTGAAGGCACGACGCTCGTTGAGCTTGTTGGCATCGGTTCCCTTATTGAACAGCTTGTCGCAGAAAAGCATGAAGATACCGCCCACCACAAGCATGATGGCTACCACCAGCACGCTGTCGAGCAGCCAGTCGAGCAGTCCAGACTTCTTGGCCAGCAGTCCGATGACGACGGCAGGCAGCACGCCCACAATGAGCAGCCAGTAGAAGTAGTAGCGGTGCTTCAGACGCTGAAACAGCGAGCTGCCTGCAGGTGCCGGCGTGTTGTCGAAACGGAAGAAACGATTCCAGTAGAGACACACCACCGACAGGATGGCGCCAAACTGAATGATAAAGGTGAAGGCATGGACGAACGGGTCACCCTGTTGGATGCCCAACAGGTTCTGCGTGATAATCATGTGGCCGGTAGACGACACGGGCAGGAACTCCGTCAGCCCCTCCACGATGGCAATGATAACGGTCTCTAACCACGTCATACCTGCTCCTCCTTACTTTTCGGACGACGTACCACGGCATAGATCATCGACACAAAGCCTGCCAGACAAACCAGCGGAGCCACCTTGATGCGGCGTGCGCTGAAGATGTCGGGGTTGTAGGCCGTCTCCGTAGAGCCGTCACCACTCATCAGCAGGAAACCGATGATGACCACTGCCATGCCTACAGCCAGCAGGATGTAGTTGGTACGGTCGAATGCGAAATTACTCTTTTCCATATAGTCTTATCTTTTTGCTTTTACTTTTTCACCTTATTATATCTTATACAGTTCCCCAGCCGTCATGCGCAGGAACTTGTTGACAGCCAGCCATGCGCAGAATACCGTGATGACTATGCCGAACACGATGACACTGACGGCCGTCAGTGCCATCACCTCCCACGTGACCACCTCCAAGACTTTCGGGTCTGTCAGGTAGAGACCATAGACACATGCTGCCAGTACGCCACAGGCCAGCAGCGCAGCTATCACGCCGATGGTCACCGCCTGACGCAGGAACGGACGGCGGATGAATCCCCAAGAAGCCCCGACGAGTTTCATGGTGTGGATGACGAAGCGGCGGGCATAGACACTCAGCCGCACGGTGTTGCTGATGAGCGAGAACGACACGAACGTCAGCAGCACGGCCAGCACAAGGAGTACCAGACTGATGCGGCTCAGGTTCAGGTTCACCCTGTCCATCAGGTCCTCCATGTAGGCCAGGTCGCTCACACGCGCATCCTTCTTGATCTCACGGGCGATGACCTTCAGCGAGTCACGGTTGACGTAGTTAGCCTTCAGCTGTATCTCCAGCGTGGCGGGGAAGGGGTTGAAACCCAGGAACTCCGACGGGTCGGTACCCAGTTCCTTGCTCTGTTCGCGCTGGGCCTGTTCCTTGCTAATATAGTCGATGTTACGGCTGTATGGCCGGTGGTAGAGGTCGCGGCAGAGCAGGTGGGCGTCGTTGACCGTCACCGAGTCCTTCAGCATGACGGTCACCGTCAGGTGCTCCTTCATGTGCGCCGACAGGTTACGGGCCGTCAGTACGAAGAATACCACCATACCCAAAAGTATCAGTACCATCGTGGTACTAATACACAACGTTACAACCTGCATGCCACCTCGACTGCGGGGTCTGTTTTTCTTATTACTCATGTTTACATTCAGACGTAATAAACCGAATTTCGTGCAAAGGTACGAAATTAAATAGGAAATAAGAAATAAAAAGTCAAAATTCTTTGTTTTCTTACTTTTTCTTCTTACTTTTGTACCCATTATGAGTACTGTCATCTATCCTTCGCCCATCTTCGGACCTATTCACAGCCGTCGACTGGGCATATCGTTAGGCATCAACCTGCAGCCTGCCGACGGCAAGGTATGCACGTTCGACTGTATATACTGTGAGTGTGGTTTCAACAAGGACCGCCGCCCAACGCTGCCGCGTCCTACCCGTGAGGAGGTTGCTGCCCGCCTGGAGCGGCAGCTGCAGCAGATGACTGCCGAGGGACAGCTGCCCGACGTGCTGACCTTTGCCGGCAACGGTGAGCCGACATCGCATCCCCACTTTGCTGAAATCATCGGCGACACCATCCGTCTGCGCGACCGCTACTGTCCGCAGGCGAAGGTCTGTGTACTCAGCAACTCGACGATGATACACCGTCCGGAGGTACACGACGCCCTCATGCTGGTAGACGACAACATCCTGAAGCTGGACACCGTCGACGAGGACTACATCCGCACCGTCGACCGTCCCACGGGGCACTATAGCGTCAAGGACACCATTGAGAACCTGAAGACATTCAACGGACATGTCATCATCCAGACGATGTTCATGCGCGGAAAGGATGTGGACAATACCGGAGAGGAATATGTCGGCCCGTGGCTGGAGGCCGTCAAGGACATCAACCCCCAGCAGGTCATGGTATACACGATTGACCGTGAGACGCCTGCACAGGGGTTGGAAAAAGCCAGTCGCGAACAGCTTGATGCCATCCGCGACCGTGTGATAGCTGCCGGCATTCCCTGCACGGCCAGTTATTAATTGAGAGGTGAGTGGTGAGAGGTGAGACTTAGTTCTCCTTGATCATCAGGAGGTCTTTGGTCACCGTGTGCTGACGACCGTCTTGGAAGATCAGCGTCACCTTGTGTATCTTCAGCTCGGTAGCTGCTGCGGGAACCGTCTTCAGAGGATCGTCCCACGACCATTTCTGTGTGTGAAACGGCTCCAGCGGTGTCGTGCTGCGCAGGTGGTCGGTCTTGAGCACCTTGCCGGCAGCGTCTGACAGCTGGTAGGACACGTCCACCGCCTTGATGGGGCGCTCCGTCGTGTTGGTGTATGCGAAGTCAAGGACGACATGTCCGCCCTGGATGTCGTAGCCCCAGCTCTCCACGTAGCCATAGGGAATTGTAGTACTCAGCGATTTGAGGTATGTGGTGAAGGCACGCTCGTTCTCGGCCGTCACATAGTCGTAGCTCAAGTACTTGGGAGCAGCCAGACTGTCGGCAAAGACGCGGACGTGGTACTGGTATTCCTCGACATCGTCCAGCTGGCGGTTGTACATGCTGACATGGATGACGGGATAGGAATCCATATTGATGCCCACAATCTGCTCCGTGAAGTAGATGCTGTCGCGCACAATACCCACGCAGTTGACCACCTCGTCGATGGCATGGTAGCCGCAGACGGTACACACTAACGGGGTGCTACGCGTCGGTAGCTGATGCCAGTCGGTCTCCCGGCAATACTGCACCAGCTGGTTGTGCTCAAGGACGCGCTGAAGGGAATCGCGGCGCACCTGGGCCAGCGAGTCTTCACGAGCCTGCCTGGCAGCTTCGTCAAGGGCAAGCTGCAGGCCTTTGTTCATGGCCTGATAGCGCAAGGCCAGCATTTCAGAGTTCTTGGCGACCATGTCGTCCAGCACCTTAGGGTCTACGACGGGAGCAAGCTTGTTGCTCTTGAATAGCTTGCCAGCCTCCTTGGTCAGAACCACCTGGTAGTTGGCATTGTCGGTCAGCACATACACACAATTAGTCTTCTTGTCGAAGGCATAGGCACTGCCACCCTCCTCAATCTTCTCGACAAGCACGTTCTCCGTACGCTGCCAGAAGCCTTTGGCATCCTTGGCGTAGGTCACGATGGCCTTTCGTGCCAGTGAGTTCTGCTCATCGAACTGAGCCATGCACGTGAGACAGCATGCCACTGCCGTCAGAGTGAGGAATAATCTCTTTATCATCATCTTGTTTGTTTCGTCCTAATAGCGTAATGAGCGGCAGGGTAGGGGGTCAGAAGTTGACACCCACGTTGACGAAGAAGTTGCGGGTGTGGATGGCATCGAAGTCGCCCTTGTTGATGTCGGCCAGTCCGAAGTCGAAGCCCAGTTCAGCATATACCATCTTGTATTCAGCACCACAGCCCAGACGCAGGCCGCCATCGAAACGGGTGAATGAGTCGAAGCTGCTCTCAGAAATGCGATCACCGTAGTATTTCGTCTTACCGCCAACGCCTAAGGAGAGGTAGCCACCCAGGAAGGGCTGGATATAGAAGTCGTCAAAGACATCGAACGAGTACTTCACCACAACTGGAGCCTGCAGGTAGCACAGGCGGGAGGTTACTTTCTGAGTCTGCTCCAGGGTTCTGCCTTCTACGATGTACGGTACATGAGTCTTGCCGCCCTTCTCCGAATAAAAGAGTCCTGTCTCCAGCCAAAGCGGTGTGCTGTTAGCCAGTTGGAAACCAAAGATACCACCGAAAGCCAGTCCCGTACGGGAGTCCATGTCGAACTCGACGGTCTCGCTGCTCAAAGATGCGATGTTCAGACCGAGACGGATACCATAGTAGTGCTCCGTGTCGTTGTGGTTGAAGCGGCTGCGCTTGCGGTTGCTCTCGTACTGGGCGAAGGCAGGCATTGCAAGCAGTACAACCAATATCAGTGAAATAAGTTTTTTCATATCCGTTTTCGTTTTATTAATAGTTATCGGCGGCAAAGGTAAGGAATTTTAAGGAAATAAAAAAAAGAAAAGCCCTAAAAGTAACAAGTGACCGTATAATTTTAACCATTCAACATCTCGTCAACCATGTTTGTCAGCTCCACAAATTCTGCGATGGTAAGCTGTTCGGGACGGCGCGTCATGACGTCCTGCTGGTAAAAAGCGGTGCTGGCGGGATGCTGGCTGTCGAAGATCTGGCGCAGCGACACGCGCAGCATCTTGCGACGCTGGTTGAACACTGTCTTGACGACACGCTTGAACAGCTGTTCGTCGCAGTCTAAGTGCTCGGTCTGGTTGCGCGTCATGCGGATGACGGCACTTTGCACCTTGGGCGGCGGGTTGAACACCGACGGCTCGACAGTGAACAGGTACTCCACGTCGTACCAGGCCTGGATGAGCACCGACAGGATGCCGTACTGCTTGTTGCCTGGACTGGCGGCCATGCGTACGGCCACCTCATGCTGTATCATACCTGTGCAGCAGGGAATGAGGTCGCGGTTGTCGAGCATCTTGAAGAAGATCTGCGACGAGATGTCGTAGGGGTAGTTGCCTGTCAGCACGAAGGGCTGTCCGCCAAACACTGTCGTCAGGTCCATGCGCAGGAAGTCGCCCTCGATGATGACGTCGCCTTTTCCTTCTGCGAACAGCGTGTTCTTCAGGTATGTCACGCTCTCGCGGTCAATCTCCACCACCTTCAGCGGGCGTGGCTTCTCCACCAGGAACTGTGTCATGACACCCATGCCAGGCCCCACCTCCAACACAGGTAAGTCGGGGCAGGCATCCACTGTGTCGGCGATACGGCGGGCTATCGACAGGTCGGTCAGGAAGTGCTGGCCGAGATTCTTTTTGGGTCGTACTTGTTTCATATCTGTGTGCAAAGGTACGAAGAAAAGGTAAAAGTGAAGAGTGAAAAGTGAAAAATTTGCTGCTGCCACAGTATTATTCTCTGTTTTCATCATTATTTCTCATTTCTCATTTCTCATTTCTCATTTTTTTTGTACCTTTGCACGGCAAAAGCATGAAGTCATGAGTATTGACGAGCAATTAAGTCAGCGGATTCTGATAATGGATGGTGCCATGGGTACCAAGATTCAGTCGCTGGGACTGTCAGCCGAAATCTACCATTGTGGGCGTTTTGCCCAGTGGCCGGTATCGCTGACGGGCAACAACGACGTGCTGTGTCTGACGGCCCCTGAGGTTATCGCCGGCATTCATCGCCAGTACATAGAGGCTGGTGCTGACATCATCACCACCAATACCTTCTCGGCCAACCGCATCAGCCAGCATGAGTACGGCTGCGAGGACTTGGCCCGTGAGATGGCCTACGAGGGCGCCCGCATCGCCCGTAAGGTAGCTGAATCTGTCAGCCATCAGCCATCAGCCATCCATCGTCATATCTGGGTCGCCGGCTCGATGGGACCTACGTCGAAGTCGCTGTCATTAGCCTCCGACATGAACGACCCTGCCACACGCAGCATCGGTTTCGACGAGATGGCAGCAGCATACGGCGAACAGGCCGAGGCACTGATAGAAGGCGGTGCCGACATGCTCCTGTTGGAAACGTGTTTCGACGCTCTCAATGCCAAGGCGGCCATTTATGCCATCCTACAGCTCAACGAACGGCTGCACAGGGAGATTCCCGTCATGGTGTCGGCCACCATCAACGACCGCAGCGGACGGACGCTGACAGGACAGACCTTAGAAGCCTTCTATATCAGCATCGCTCACTATCCGCGACTGGTGAGCTTCGGCCTCAACTGTTCGTTTGGCGTTACCGACCTGCGGCCCTTCGTTGAACAGCTGTCGGCCCGCATACCCGTCTGTCTGTCGCTATACCCCAATGCCGGACTGCCCAACGAGATGGGCGAGTACGACGAGTTGCCCGAATACACCGCCTCCCACCTGCAGCAGATGGCTGGGGCCGGGCTGCTGAACATTGCGGGAGGCTGCTGCGGTACGGACGAGCGGCACATCCGCGCCATCAGCACCGCACTCCAGGGACTCCCGCCGCGTCAGTTGCCAGCTGCCGACCAGCGTATGTGGCTGTCTGGTCTGGAGCCGCTGCTCGTCGACCGCGAGACACAGAACTTCACCAATATAGGCGAGCGCACCAATGTCGCCGGCTCGCGTAAGTTTGCACGGCTCATTGCCGAGAAGAAATACGACGAGGCCCTCACTGTGGCCCGTCACCAGATAGAGGGTGGTGCTGCCATCATCGACATCAATATGGACGATGCCATGCTCGACAGCCGCCAGGAGATGCAGACGTTCTGCCGCTATATCAGCAACGACCCTGCCGTCAGCCGTTCCGTGCTGATGATCGACTCCAGCGACTGGCCCACCGTGCTGGCTGGCCTGAAGAACGCGCAGGGAAAGTGCATCGTCAACTCCATCAGTCTGAAAAACGGTGCCGACGACTTCGTGAAAAAGGCGCGTGAACTGCGTCGCCTCGGTGCTGACGTCGTGGTGATGGCCTTTGACGAGGAGGGACAGGCAACCACTTGCGGTCGCAAGACAGCCATTGCCCAGCGTGCCTATGACCTGCTGACAGGCATTGGCTTCCCGCCGCAGGACATCATCTTCGACGTTAACATCCTTTCAGTTGGCACTGGACTCAAGGAGCATCAGGCCTATGCCATCGACTTCATCCATGCCGTCGAGTGGATCAAGCAGCACCTGCCGCTGGCTAAGACCAGTGGTGGTGTCAGCAACCTGTCGTTCAGCTTCCGAGGTAATAATAAGGTACGCGAGGCCATGCACTCCGTATTCCTCTATCATGCCATCCGAGCCGGACTCGATATGGCCATCGTCAACCCTACCATGTTGCAGGTCTACGACGACATCGACCCGCAACTGCTGAAGGCAGTCGAGGATGTCATCCTCAACAGCGACGACGATGCCACCGAGCGTCTCATTGCTCTGGCAGCCTCTATCTCCACAGCCACTGCCCCCGTCGCTGACACCCATTCATCTCTCACTGACCACTCCTCACCGTCCACCTCTGTCGAAGAACGGCTGGCCAACGCATTGAGCAAGGGCATTAGCGTGAGCCTGCCAAAGGATATTCCAGAGGCCATACAGAAATACGGGCGTCCCATCGATGTCATTGAACAGCCGCTGATGCAGGCCATGGAGCACATCGGACAGCTCTTCGGCGAGGGAAAGATGTTCCTGCCGCAGGTGGTAAAGTCGGCCAAAGTGATGAAAGAGGCTGTGGCTTTGCTACAGCCATATATCGACCACGAGCAAGGAGCGTCAAGTGTGACACATCCATGTGTCGTCATGGCCACGGCCAATGGCGATGTCCACGACATCGGCAAAAATATTGTTAGCATCGTGCTGAGTTGTAACGGTTTCGACGTCATCGACTTAGGGGTCATGGTTCCTTGCGAGACCATCCTACAGGAGACGCTTCGCAAAAATCCCTGTCTGGTGGGCATCAGTGGACTCATCACACCCTCGCTGAAGGAGATGGAACAGCTTTGCCGCCTCTTCCAGCAGAACGGCCTACAGGTACCTATTGTTGTCGGTGGTGCCACCACCTCGGCCGTACATACCGCCGTTAAACTGGCTCCGCTCTACGACGGCTGTGTAGTCTATGGCGGTGATGCCTCACAGACATCACTGATAGCCAAACGCCTGCAGATGGATGCCGATAGCGCCATTGTCCAAATCAAAGCCGAGCAGCAACAGCTGCGCAATGCCTATCACGAGCACCATGCCGAACTCGTCCCCTACGACGAAGCCAACCGCCATGCTCCGAAATTGAACAGCCAAAGATTTAACAACAACGAATTACATAAAGGTTTAGCTTGGCGGCCCGAAGGGGAAAGCCAAAGTTTAGCTCAACGGCCCGATTGCGTGCCACTCTCCGACCTTCTTCCCCTCATTGACTGGCGTATGTTCCTGCTGTTCTGGGGCTTCAAGGGTGAGACGCTGCAACAGCTGTTGGTAAACCCGGAGGCTGAGAAGACGCTGCAGGAGGGCAAGCAATACCTGCAGCGAGCCATTGACGAGAACCTGATTGAGGTACAGACGCTCTGTCGTTATGAACCGGCCACCCGTCGCGGCAACGACATCGTGCTCGGCGACGGTACTCTGCTGCCCATGCTGCGCAGTCAAAGCGTTTCAGGCCATTTCCTCTGCCTGGCCGACTATTTCGACGAGCAGCAGCCCTCTCCCATCGGACTCTTCACCGTCGTCGCCCGTCCAGTCCGGGAACTCGCCGACGATGCCGAGCGCCTGATGTGTCATGCCCTCTGCGCCCGTCTGGCTGAAGCCGCAGCGGAAGGCTTAGGGGTGGGACTCCGTGTTGCCTTCGGCTACGCCACCTGTCCTGACCACTCACTGAAACGTATCGTCTTCGACCGCCTCGATGCCGAGCAACAGTTGGGCATCACGCTGACCGACCACTACTCCATCCAGCCCAGCACGTCTGTCTGCGGCCTGTTCATCTGTCATCCAGAGGCTCGCTACTTCCCCGTCGGACGTATCGACCGCACACAACTGACGGACTACTGCCTCCGCCGTGGCATCTCCCTGACCGAGGGCGAGCAGTTGCTGTCGAAATACATTAAAGAGTAGACAGTAAACACCAACCTATAGTCATTTGGAAACGAATTTGAATAAAAACATGAGCAAAGTCATCGACATACTGAATAACAGCCAGCGGCCCTTCGCCAGTTTTGAACTCGTACCGCCCCTGAAAGGCAGCGACGTCACGCGACTCTACGACAGCATCGACCCGCTGATGGAGTTCGAGCCGCCCTTCATCAATGTCACCTGCCATCGCGACGAAGTGGAGTACGTGCCTAATGCCGACGGCACATACACGAAGATGACGCTGGCCAAGCGGCCTGGCACCATAGCCATCGTTGCCGCCATCATGCGCCGCTACCCCGACCTGGAGATTGTGCCACACGTCATCTGTGGCGGTGCCTCACGCTCCAAGGTGGAGAGCGAACTCCTCGACCTCCACTTCCTTGGCATCCAGAACGTGGTGGCCCTGCGTGGCGACGCCATTCCCGGCCAGCGGTTCTTCATCCCCGAGGCCGACGGCTTCAGCCACAGCTCCGAGCTGGTGGCACTCATCAGCAGCCTCAACCAAGGCCGCTACCTCGACCCCACGGTGAAGAACGGCCTGTCCACCGACTTCTGCGTCGGTGTGGCCGCCTATCCTGAGAAGCACTACGAGGCCGCCAACCTCGACACCGACATCCAGTATCTGAAGCAGAAGGTGGAGGCCGGTGCCGACTATATCGTCACTCAGATGTTCTTCGACAACAGCAGCTATTTCCGCTTCGTCGAACGCGTTCGAGAGGCAGGCATCACGGTACCCGTCATCCCAGGCCTGAAGCCTATCTCCAGCCAGCGGCAGATCGACCTGCTGCCCCGTTCGTTCCACATCGACATCCCGCAGCCTCTGGTCAGCGAACTCAGCAAGGCCAAGTCTGCCGATGCTGCCTACCAGACAGGCATCGAGTGGGCCATCCAGCAGAGCCGTGACCTGCTGGCACACGGCGTACCCGCCATCCACTACTATACGATGGCCAAGACCGACAACGTCCGGCAGATCGTAAAGGCAGTATTCTAAGCGACAAAAGACGTCATGAAGACAGGCAATATCATCTTGAAGATCGTCATGCCGCTCCTCTTGGGAGCTGGCATCCTCTACTGGATGTACCGGGGCGAGGACTGGATGACCATCCGTCACGTCATGACCGACGAGATGGACTGGACATGGATGCTGCTGTCGTTCCCCTTCGGCATCCTGGCACAGATGTTCCGCGGCTGGCGTTGGCGGCAGACGCTGGAGCCTGTCGGCGAGCATCCGCGCCACTCCGTCAGCATCCATGCCGTATTCCTCAGCTATGCGGCGTCGCTGGTCGTGCCGCGCATCGGCGAGTTCACGCGCTGCGGTGTGCTGAAGCGCTACGACGGTGTGTCGTTCCCCAAGGCCCTGGGTACGGTGGTCACCGAGCGTGCCATCGACTCGCTGCTCGTCCTCGGCATCACGGCCACCGTGCTGCTGGTGGAGATGAGCATCTTCGGAACCTTCTTCCGCAAGACGGGTACCAACCTGCACGACATCCTGCACGGCTTCTCGTGGGCAGGCTACCTCGTGGTGGCCATCTGCCTGGCGGCCATGCTGGTGCTGTTGTATTTCCTGCTGCGCAAGTTGTCCATCTACGACAAGGTGAAGACCACGCTGACTGGTATCTGGCAAGGGGTCATCTCGCTGAAGGACGTGCGCAACATCCCGTTGTTCACATTCTTCACCATCGCCATCTGGGTGAGCTACTTCCTGCACTACTACCTGACGTTCTTCTGCTTCGACTTTACTGCCGACCTCGGCATCGGCTGTGCCTTGGTGACGTTCATCGTCGGCTCTATCGCCGTCATCGTACCTACGCCCAACGGTGCCGGCCCGTGGCACTTCGCCGTGAAGACCATGCTCATCCTCTACGGCGTGGCCGACGAGCATGCCCTCTACTTCGTACTCATCGTCCATACCGTCCAGACCATGCTCGTCATCGTCCTGGGCATCTACGCCTGGCTGGCCCTGAACTTCACCCGTACGCTTTGACATACTAACTTATCAATTATAATCATTGTTATGAAAAAACTGTCCATCGTAAATCTTGCCGTCAGTTTCGTACTGGCAGCATTTTGTGTCAATGTTTCTGCCCAGACCAAATACCAGTGGCAGGATCCCAAGCTTCCCATCGACCAGCGTGTAGAGAGTCTGCTACAGATGCTGACACCTGAAGAGAAGGTGGGACTGATGATGAACAAGTCCGTCTCCATCGACCGTCTGGGCATCCCGTCGTATAACTGGTGGAGCGAGGCCTGTCATGGTGTCCGTCAGGGCGGCTACACGGTATACCCCCAGCCCATCGGCATGGCAGCCGCCTTCAACGCCCAGTTGGTGTATGACGTCTTCTCGCAGGTCAGCGACGAGGCACGTGCCAACTGGAACCGTACCGACCACAACGACCCTAAGCTGTTCAATGTGCCACAGGGTGCCACCTACTATCCCGGCAATCCAGAGCTGACGTTCTGGTGTCCGAACGTGAACATCTTCCGCGATCCACGCTGGGGACGCGGACAGGAGACTTGTGGCGAGGATCCCTATATGAATGCCGTTCTTGGCGTGCAGACGGTGCTCGGCATGCAGGGCAACGACGACCACTATTTCAAGACCCATGCCTGTGCCAAGCACTATGCCGTACATAGCGGTCCGGAACCCCTGCGCCACTCGATGAACGTGGAGCCTACGAACCGTGACCTTTGGGAGACCTATCTGCCAGCCTTCAAGGCATTGGTGAAAAAAGCCAATGTCCGCGAGGTGATGTGTGCCTATCAGCGTTTCGAGGGTAAGCCATGCTGTACCAGCGACCGTCTGCTCATCGACATCCTGCGTAACAAGTGGGGCTACGATGCCATCGTGCTGACCGACTGTGACGCCATCAACAACTTCTATAACCGTGGTCAGCACGAGACGCATAAGGACCCGCTGTCAGCTTCCGTCGATGCCGTACTGAACGGTACCGACCTGGAGTGCGGCAAGGTGTTCATGTCGCTGGCCGAGGGCCTGAAGAAAGGACTCATCACTGAGGCCGAGCTGGACAAGCACCTGCGTAAGACGCTGAAGGGCCGCTTCGAGCTGGGCATGTTCGACCCTGCCGATATGGTTCCCTGGTCGACGATATCCCCGTCGACAATCTCCTGCGAGAAGCACAACGACCTCGCAACCCAGGCCGCCCGCGAGTCGATGGTGCTGCTGGAGAACACGGAGCGCTCCCCGTTAAGCGGGGAGGCGGCTTCCGCCGGTGGGGCAAAAGTTCCCGTTCTTCCCCTTTCAAAGAGCATGAGGACGCTGGCTGTCGTTGGCCCTAATGCCGACGACATTGAGCTGTTGAACGGCAACTACGGCGGCACGCCCACCGAGGCTCACCAGCACTCGCTGCTGGAAGGCATCAAGAACGCCGTACCCGGCACCAACATCATCTACCGCAAGGCCTGCGAGCTGAATGACGAGTACACCACCATCCACCATCTGCAGGACTTCAACGGCGGAAAGGGCGTGCAGGTAGAGTTCTGGAACAGCGAGCAGTCGCCGTTCGAGGGCGAGACACCTGCTCCCGTCAAGACGGGCTACTACAACGAGCTGAACTTCTCGACGTTCGGAGCCTGGGGCTTCGCCGAGGGTGTCAGCAACGACAACATCTGCGTCCGCATCAGCGGCAAGTACACCGCCACGTTCACCGGCGAGATGAAATACACGTTGATGAGCGACAACGGCTATGTGTTGAAGGTCAACGGCGCAGTGGTGGAAGAGAACAAGGGCGGAGGCCGTCGCGGCTTCGGCTTCGGTCGCCGTGGCGTCGAGTACAAGTCGTTCCCCGTAGAGCAGGGCAAGGACTATGACGTCGTCATCGAATACTGTCGCGGCAAGGGCCAGTTCGCCATGTTGCGTGGTGACATTTGCGAACGCAAGCTCGTCGACTTCACCGAACTCGCCAGCGAGGTCCGTAATGCTGATGCCATCATCATTATCGGAGGCATCTCGGCCCGTATGGAGGGCGAGGGCGGCGACAAGCAGACCATCGAGCTCCCGAAGGTGCAGCAGATGCTGGTCACGGCCATGCACCAGACAGGCAAGCCCGTCGTCTTCGTCAACTGCTCTGGCTCGGCCATAGCCTTCGGCAGTGTCGAGGGACAGTACGACGCGCTGTTGCAGGCGTGGTATCCCGGCCAGGGCGGTGCCAAGGCACTGGCCGAGGTGCTCTTTGGCGACTATAACCCTGGCGGCAAGCTGCCCGTCACGTTCTATCGTTCCAACGACGACCTGCCCGACTTCCTCGACTACTCGATGAAGAACCGCACCTATCGCTACTTCACGGGGCAGCCGCAGTATGCCTTCGGCTACGGTCTGAGCTATACCACCTTCAGTGTTGGCAAGGCTAAGATGAAGAAGGGGAAAGCACCCTATACCCTAAAGCTGTCCGTTCCCGTCACCAATACAGGTAATCGCGAGGGTACCGAGACAGTACAGGTTTACGTCAAGGCACTCGACGATGCCGGTGCTCCCATCAAGGCACTGAAGGGCTTCCAGAAGCTGTCGCTCAAGGCTGGTGAGACCAAGACGGCCACCATCCAGCTCGATGGCGAGGCCTTCGAGTACTACGATGAGGCCATCGACGAGCTTTCCGTCAAGCCTGGCCGCTACCAGATACTGTACGGCACCTCGTCGCTCGACAAAGACCTGAAGAGCCTCGACTATGTCATCAAGAAATAGCCTACACGCCAGAAGTAACTGAATGGGATACGATGATGGAGCAGGCGAAAACGACGATATTCCTCGTGCGCCACGGTGAGACGGTGGACAATGCACGACGGATCATGCAGGGACAGACGCCTGGCGAGCTGAACGAGCGGGGTAGGGAGCAGGCTGCTGCCGTGGCACGGCGGCTGGCCGAAGAACAGATTGACGTCGTGGTGGCCAGCGACCTGCAGCGCGCTGTGCAGACGGCCGAATACATCAGCGCGTGTCACGGTTTACCCGTGACAACCACCCCACTGCTCCGCGAGCGCGACTGGGGATCGTTCACGGGGCGCTACATCCCTGACCTGAAGGGCGAGAAGTGGCCTGACGACATCGAGACGGAGGAGGCACTGCTGCTTCGTGCGCGTTCCTTTCTGTTACACGTTACGGCCACCTACCCGGGGGAACGGGTGGTGGCCGTCGGTCATGGCATCATCAACAAAGCCGTTCTGGCTGTCTATGCCAGCTGTCCTATGCGTGAGGTACAGCGAATGATGAATGCGGAGGTTCGTGTGTTATCGGCCTCTGCTGAAGGAACCGTTTCGGCTGCTGTGGCTGCCTCCCTGTCGGCTGCCCGCACTGCTGCTGCCGCCGCTGCTGCGCGCAGTGCTTCTGCCGAATGAGCCGCTGCTGGAAGACGATCTGCCGCTGCTCGTAGAAGAGCCGCCCCTGCCGAACGAACCACTGCTCGTAGAGCCGCCCCTGCTGAACGAACCGCTGCTGGCTGAAGAACCACTGTTGCCGTGGTGGCCGCTGCCGCCGCTGACGGTGCCGCTGTTGCCGTGGTGGCTGCTGCCGCCGCTGACGGTGCCGCTGTTGCCGTGGTGGCCGCTACCGCCGCCAAATGTCCCACTCGATGTGCCACCACCCGGACGGTGTCCGAAGCTGCCGTTGTTAGGACGGCCTCCTCCGTGACCGCCGATGGTGTGGCTGTTACCCTGATGATGGTGTACGGTGGTCCGCGTCGAACTGTTGCGGTTGCCACCAAAGCGATGATTCCCACGCTCCGTATTGGGATGGTGACGGCGGAAGTCGCCACGGTTCCAGCGGTCGAGCATGCCGAAGTGCGAGCGTCCTGCGGGACGGAAGTGGTCGCGACGGCCGTAGTACCAGCCGTGGCCGCCTACGACGTGCCAGGCATGGCCTCCGCGATAGCTGGCGTAGAACACCGGCCGCCCGAAGTAGAAGTAGTCGCGGTGTGGATAGCGGGCATAGATGCCGAAGTGCCAGTAGCCGTCGCGCCAGTACAGTGGACGGTAGAAGTAGCTGGCGGCACAGAATGTCTGCCACTGCCAGTCCAACAGCACGTAGCTCATGTCCAGGTTGCGGCGCTCCCAGTAGTCGCCGTACACGTCGTCGTAGCTCGTGACGCCCATCAGGTAGTCGAGGTTGATCTCGTAGGCTGCCTCGTACTGGTCGTCGGTGAGGTTCAGCTCGTAAGCCATCTTGTCTGTCAGGAACAGGGCCTCGTTGCGTGCCTGTTCGTAGCTCATGGCGCGTCCTGTGACTGCTGTCGTCACCAGGATTGCGAGGGTTATCATCATCTTCTTCATAGTCGTAAACTTTGTAAGTTGAACATTGTATTGTTTCACGGTGCAAAGTTAGGCATAATAATAAACATATAAAAAGGAATTTCCCTAAACCCGTCGGGGGAAATCCCTAAAGGATTTGACTACCGCCGAGACTATCCTTGCGGATGTCCCGGCGGTAATGATAGAAGGGAATGAGTGCGATTAGAACGTGTAGCTGTTCAGACTGTCCCAATCGGGGGCGGCGGTGAGGCAGAAGATGACGTCTGAGGTTGAGCCGCTGCCGCCGCTACCGAAAAAGGAGCCGGTGTAGCGTGTGACCTGGTTGTGGGTGACGGAAAAAGAAAGCTTGCTCCCACCGTTGCCAGTCGGGAGCAAGCCTGCGTGTCGTTGTTGTCGGCGAGTCGTTAGTCGTCGAGGTCGTCGTCGGAACCGTTCATGAACACTTCGCCACCCTTTAGGTCTTCAGCTGTCTGACCGGCCACCTCGGCAGCGATGGTTTTCTTTTCAAAGTCTTCAAACAGCGTCTTGGCATCGGCTACGACGAGGTTCTCGTCCTTTGCCTCCTCCTTGGTCTCGGCAGTCACCGTTACCTTTTTGATATACACACATTTGTCTAACTTCTCTGCCAGCGCATCGGTCATGCCGGGAATCTTCAGCGACTTAGCGTTGGGGACGGCATCCTGCTTGACTTCCTTCCATCGCTGCGAGTTCTTAATCCACTTCTTGCGCACATCCTTGATAGCCTTGGTGCCGGCAGAGATGACGGCAGGGCCTCCCTTCACGTATTTGGAGAATGAGAGGGCTTTCAGTCCGAGGTTGGGGAGTGCCAGGGCGGTTCCTTTTTGCTTTGTTTTACGTTAGTTTGTATCTATATCAATTGGCAAAGATACAAATTTCTACGTAATACAGCAAAAAAAACAGGAAATATTTTTATCTTTACTTCAAAAACAGCTGCTTTTACGCTTGACAGTTGCGCTAAAACGTGTTTTATAAGTACTCGACATGGTGTCTAAAGACGGCCACATATTGTTAATTCAAGTTTCTCGAGTTCCTTTTTTTTGTATGTGTAACATAAGCTTATTACGCGCGCGCGTTAGTTGCGAAAAGGCAAAATGACCCCACACTTCCCACACTTCCCACACCTAAACTTTGTCTCATGTAACATGAGTTAGGTGTGGGAAGTGTGGGAAGTGTGGGGTAAAAAGTGAAAAAGACAACTATACGCGCGCGAGGGCAGCCCACCCCCGACCCCTCCTATGGGAGGGGAGATTGGAGCGCACCTGTACCCTCCTCCCTTTGGGAGGGGTCGGGGGGTGGGCTTTCTCACGGAGCTGAGAAGCCCACTCACGAGCGTGAGAAGGCCACTCACGGAGCTGAGAGGCCCACTCACAGAAGCACATCAGCACTTCAGAAACATGAATTGTTAATGTTTCAGCAGGTTCAGCAGCTGCTGGGGAGCCATGACGTTGTTGACCTTCTCGGTATACTCTGTCACCTTGGCGGTCACGGTGGCCTGGATGTCGCGGCTGCTGTTGCCGATGCGGAACGTGTAGGTACCGGCCTCGGTTAGCCACTGTGAGCCAGCCTCGTCGAACGAGGCGAGGTCGCGGACGGGTATCTGCATGGTCAGCACCTGGCTCTCGCCAGGCTGCAGCTCACGGGTCTTGGCGAAGGCCTTCAGCTCGTGGACCGGCTTCTCTATTTTGCCCTGCGGGGCGGTTACGTAGACCTGTGCCACCTCCTTGCCGCTGACGCTGCCGGTGTTCTTGACGGTGACGGTCACGGTGACACCGTCGCCGCTGACCTTGGCGGCGGGCTTGCTAAATGCAAATGTCGTGTAGCTCAAACCATAGCCGAAGGGGTAGGCCACCTCTTTGTTAAAGGTGTCGAAGTAGCGGTAGCCCACGTAGATGTCCTCCTCGTGGTTGGTGTAGCTCTCGTTGGGAATGCCGCTGCCCCAGCCGTTCATCTCGCGGTAGGAGTACATGTCCAGGTCCTGCGGGAAGTTCTTGGTCGACGGGTGGTCGGTGGCGGCCACGGGCCACGTCATGGTGAGCTTGCCAGAGGGGTTGGCCTTGCCCGTCAGCACGTCGGCCACTGAGTTGCCGCCCTCCTCGCCGGGCTGCCAGGCACAGAGGATGGCATCCACGCGGTCGCGCCATGAACAGGTCTCCATGACGGAGCCGCTGTTGATGATGACGATGACGGGCTTGCCGGCAGCATGGAACTGGTCGCTGACGCGGAAGATCATGTCCTGCTCCATCCTCGAGAGGTTGAACTCACCGTCTATCTTGCGGTCCATGCCCTCGCCGGCCTGCCGGCCGATGGTGATGATGGCGGCGTCGGCCTCCTTCACTTCGTGGGCCACGCAACGCTCGGATATCTCAATCTCGTCGAGCTTGGGCTGTCCCTGGTCGAGGAACCACATCATGGGGTTCTTGTCGGCCTTCAGCTTGGCTCTGGCGTACTTCACGTAGTTCTGGTAGATCTCGGTGAGCAGCGGTGTGGTGCTGACACCGACGTTCTTCAGACCTTGTACCATATCAACGACGTAAGGCACGTTGACACAGCCGGAACCCAATCCGCCGGAGAAGAAGTCGTAGCTGTTGACGCCGAACAGGGCGATGCGGAGCCCCCCTCCTGTCCCCCCTTGGGAGGATGAAAGCGACAGGGGCAGCGTTGGGGTCTTCCCCCCAAGGGGAGATGAGAGGGGGGCTGGCCCGTTCTTTAGCAGCACCATGCCCTCCGTCGAACTCTGGCGGGTGACGGCGGCGTGGGCCTGCAGGTCGGGCTTGCTGTAGGCATACTTCTTGAAGCGTGGAGTCCTGACAATATATTCCAACATGCGGCGCACACAAATGTCCACGTCCTTGACGTCCAGCCGTCCGGCTTTCACGTCGGCTACGATGTCTTGGGCCTGGGCGGGATAGCCTGGCATCATCAGGTCGTTGCCGGCCTGCACCTCCTGACGGACGGGCAGGTCGCCGCGCTTGCCTATCCAGTCGGTCATGACGATGCCACGGAAGCCCCACTCGTCGCGAAGGATGGTGGTCAGCAGGTCCTTGTGGCCTTGTGCGTATGTACCATTTATCTTATTATACGACGACATGACCGTCCACGGGTCGCTGCGGCGCACCGTCGTCTCGAAGCCTTTCAGGTACAATTCTCGCAAGGCCCGCTGGCTGACGCGCTCGTCAACCTTGGTACGTGCCGTCTCCTGCGAGTTGACGGCAAAGTGCTTGATGCTGACGCCGACGCCCTGGCTCTGTATGCCCTTCACCATGGCCGCCCCGATGAGTCCGGTGACGATGGGGTCCTCGGAGTAGTACTCGAAGTTACGGCCGCACAAGGGGTTGCGGTGCAGGTTCAGTCCGGGACCGAGGATGACGTCGCAGCCGTACTCCAGCGTCTCGTTGCCGATAGCCTGGCCTACCTGTTCGACCAGCTCGGTGTTCCACGTCGACGCCAGACAGGTGCCGATAGGGAATCCCGTGGCGTAGTACGTCTGCGTGTCGCCCTCACGGTGGGCGTCGATGTGTACGCCTGCCGGTCCGTCACACATCACCGTGGCGGGTATTCCCAGCCGAGGTATGGCCACGGTGGTTCCTGCCGCTCCGGCCACGATCTTCTTCTGGTGTCCCAACATGGCTCCGCTGCCTACGAATCCGTCGTTTCCTCCGCCGGTCAGCAGCTGTGCCTTCTCCTCCAGCGTCATGGCCTTGAGCACCTCGTCGATGTTGTCGGCCCTCAGTTTTGTCTGTGCACTCATTGTCGTTGTGGTTAGCAGGACGGCAAGTCCTGTCGTGATCAGTTTTTTCTTCATAATGCCATTGGGTATGTTTTGTTGTTTTAAGTTACTCGCCTCTCATTGCTGCAAAGGTACGAAATAGTTCATAGTTCATAGTTCATAGTTCATAATTAAACGTCCCTTTTAAACCATTTTTAACAATCTATGGTAAAAACTATGAACTATGAATTATGAACTATGAACTAAAATGTGTACCTTTGCAGCCGTAACACCAAAACGCGGTGTGACATCAAATCAAAAAACAAAACAACAAACTAACGATGAGAAGACTATCTGCTTTGCTATGGCTGCTGACCGTGACCGTGCTCACCTTCGGCGCCGACCAGTTCACCGAACGTTTCGAGAGCGGCATGCCCACCTCGGCCCCGACGGCCGAGACCACCGCACAACTTGCCTCTGGCACCTGGACGCTGAAGGGCGTCTACGGCAAGAAGGACAACAACAGCATGCGTGCCGCCATGTCGACAGGCGGCTATCTGGTAACACCCCTGCTCTGTCAGCCCGACCGTGTGACATTCTCGCACCGTGGCTCTGGCAACAACAAGAAGCTCGTTGTCGAGAAGTCAACCGACAAGGGTGCCACGTGGACCACACTGGGCGAGGTGAGCGTGTCGTCGGCATCGGCTTACGGCAGTAGCTCGTTCAAGTGTAATAGCGTCGAGACCGACACCGAGGTGCTGCTACGCTTCACGTGCCAGAGTTCCACCATCTACGTCGACGACGTGACCGTCACACTCAACACGACGACCCCGCAGTCAGGTGACGACCCTGACGACTCCGACGACCCCACCTACGTCACCGAAGGCACCCCCGTGCCCACCAAGCCGTTCCCCACGGCGCTGCAGACCGTCTACATTGCACCCAAAGGCAGCGACGTGACGGGCGACGGCTCGATGGAGAAGCCGTGGCAGAACCTGCAGTATGCCGTCGACAAGGCGCAGCCTGGCACCCACATCGTCTGCCGTGGCGGAAAGTACAGCCCGTCGAAGAACAGCGACGGGAAATACACCATACGCATCAAGACGTCGGGCACCGCCGAACATCCTATTGTCATCCGTGCCTACGAGAACGAGATACCCATCTTCGACTTCGAGCAGCAGCTGCTGGAGCAGATGGTCGGCGACCGTGGCATGCTCATCACGGGCAACCACTGGTGGCTCTTCGGACTGCACATCACCCATGCCGCCGACAACGGCATCAAGCTGGAGGGTTCCTACAACCGCATCGAGCGCTGCGTGTTCTCCTACAACCTCGACACGGGCCTGCAGCTCGGCTTCGGCCATAACTTCAGCGACACCTTCCCCGGTGTGAGCCGAAACGACGGCACCTACTGTGCCTACAACGACATCATTGACTGTGACTCCCACCACAACTGCGACTACGACACAAACTACGGCTCCGATGCCGACGGCTTTGCATGCAAGATGCACAACGGACGAGGCAACAGATTCGTGCGATGCCGTGCATGGCACAACAGCGACGACGCCTGGGACCTCTACGAGACCGACTACGACGTCGTGCTGGCCGAGTGCTGGGCGTGGGAGTCGGGCAAGCCCGAAGACCACCTGTGGGTGAAGGACTACATCACCAAGGGCGGCTCGATGTCATTCTCGGGCAACGGCAACGGCATCAAGCTGGGCGGCAACGGTACCGGCGGCTCGTCGAAGGGCATCCACTATGCCTTCAACTGCATTGCCTTCGGATGTAACAAGAGTGGTTCGGTAAAAGGCTTCGACTGTAACAGCCATAAGGACGGACACGTGCTGGTTGGCTGTCTGGCCTTCGACAACGGCTACGACTTCATGTTCGAGAGCGGCGGCTCGGATGCCAACACCGTATATTATAATAATGTATGCCTCGGCCGACAGGAGATATGCGTGGGCCGCGACGACTATAACGCACTGGCTACACCCATGTCGAAGAACGGATGGACGAGTCACCTCGTGACAGGTGCATCGCGCAGCGACTTCCTCTCGCTCGACGAGGACGATGCCCTGCTGCCACGCGACATCTACGGCGGACTGCCTCGGCGCTTCGGCCGACTGGCTGCCGACAGCCGACTAGTAGATGCAGGCAATGCACAGATGGAAGAGTCGATGGCCGTATGGCAGCAGCTGGTCGCCGACTTCCCATTCCTAAAGCGTACTGTCACCGGCACGGCACGCGACCTCGGTCCCTACGAGAGCCCTGCCGACGACGTGCCTACCGCCGTCAGCCGGCCAGCCAGTGGCACCACGACGGCCGCCAGCCGTAAGTACATGAGCAGCGGCCGGCTGGTCATCGAGAAGAACGGTGCCCGCTACAATGCCGTCGGACAGCAATATGTCCGACAGTAGGCAGAGTGACGGCACCAAGAAAAACGGCATAACCTGCTGAGTATCAACTCAAGTGCGGGTTGTGCCGTTTTTCTTGGTTTACTGTATCTACCTATTCGTGGACGTAGAGTTGCCAGCCGAGATACGTCTCGACAGCCTCACGAACGATGTCGACAACGTCGGTGCGCGTCATGGCTACATGGTGCTCAAAACCGTTCTTGCAGATGTACTTCATCAGCTGTTGCAGCCGGTCGACCTTCGTCACGGCGATGCAGCCGTCCATGCCGTACGGGTCGTTGGTGATGTCGCCCTTGCCCAGGTAGGCCTTGATACAGCCCTTCGGATCGTCCGTAGAGATGCGGAAGAAGGTGAACGGACCTTCCGAGACCTTGGCGTAGACGGCACCGAACGTCCTGACCTTGCCTAACGTGCGGCCCAGCACACCGAGCGGACCCAGCTTCAGGTCGTCGTTGCCCACAAACGACTTGGCGTAGTTGCCACAGTGGGTGCACACGCACTTGTTGCGGTCCTCGGCAAAGTTGTTGTTCCAGTCGAGCAGCGCTGAGGCACGGCCCGAAGCCAGCGTCAGGGCATACATCGACACGGCACCGGCCAGGTCGGTCTCGCAGGCGGCGGGGATGAGCTTGTCGCTGAGCATCGACATCGTCACGCAGGGGGCACAGCCGTAGTTCTGCTCCAGCGAGTCCCAGCACTGGATGGCCACGGCCTGCACGTCGTTCTGCTCGATCCACTGCTCGACGGCCACGCTGAACTTTGCCTGTACAGCCACCTTGTCCTTGTAGGCATCGGGCACCTTAGCATAGCTGCACGTGCGGTTGCACATCTCGACGAAACGAGGGTCGTCGTCGCTGATCTTCTGGGCAGCAAAGAGTATCTCGCTGAGGTCGGCAGGCACCACCGTGATGCCCGAGCGCTGCAGCAGCTTCTCCGAGGCACGGCAGGTGTTGAAGCCAAGGGGACGCGTGCCAATCTGGCCAAGACGGCAGTGGCGCAGACCGTTCACTACACGGCAAATGGCGGCAAAACGGTCGATGTCCTGGCGCAGCAGCGGGTCGTAGATGCTGTACGTGTGCAGCGTGGTGTCGGTAAAGGGAATGCCGTACTGGTAGAGGTTGTTGCACACAGAGATTTTGCCGCAGAAGGCGTCACGGCGCGAGTCGAGGTCTACCTTGTCGTTCTCGTCGTCGCAGGCCTGTACCATGACGGGTATGTTCAGGTCGGCGTCGCTGATGGCATTGATGATGCCAATCTCGAAGCCGAAGTTGGGCAGCGACACGATGATGCCGTCAATCTCGTCGCGGTGCTCGCGAAACTGCTTCGACACCTTCAGGCCGTCCTCGCGGGTTTCGATGCTGCTGCTGCCCGTGGGTGTGGCGTCCTCAGGCAGGATGATGTACTCGTAGCCTCCGTCGTCGAGTGTCTTCAGCAACTGCTTGCGAACGTCCTTGGCCAACTCTGAATTAAAATAGGCGCGTGTTCCGATAATCACGCCAAAACATGTCTTTCCGTTCTTCATAATAGTAATATTTGTTAGATTTGTTCTGTTTTTTAAACTTTAACTTCCCTTTTACCTTTCTCGCTCTTTGACTTACGGTTGGCTCTCGCCCTCGACATACTCCTCCATGAACATGTGCTCGCCGTCGTACACAGCGTATGAGAACTGCGAAATCCAGTCGCCCAGTATCATCATCCGCGTGTGGCGGGCCAGCTTGATGTCCAGCTCGATGTGGCGGTGGCCAAAGATGAAGTAGTCGATGTTGGGGTGGCTCTCGATGTACTCCTTGGCAAAGAGCACCAGATGCTCCTTGTCCTCACCGAGGTACACCACGTCGTTACGCTCCTTGTGCTTCACATAGCTGTGGCGTGCCCACTGCAGTCCGAAGCTGATGCCCCAGCGGGGGTGCAGGGCAGAGAAGAGCCACTGGCACACCTTGTTGTGGAAGATGGCGCGTATGACCTTGAACGACTTGTCGGGGTCGCCCATGCCGTCGCCGTGGGCCAGGAAGAACTCGTGGCCGTAGATTTCCGTCGTCTCAGGCTTCTTGTGCAGTATGACACCGCACTCCTTCTCCAGGTACTTGTATGCCCAGATGTCGTGATTGCCCGTGAAGTAATGCACCTCGACGCCCATGTCCGTCAGCTCCGACAGCTTGCCGAGGAACCGTGTAAAGCCCTTCGGCACTACGTATTTGTACTCATACCAGAAGTCGAACATGTCGCCCAGAAGGTAGATGGCAGCAGCCTTCTCTTTGATGCTGTCGAGGAAGCGAACGAGCCGCCGCTCCTGCATGCGCTGGTGCGGCACGGCCAGTGACCCAAGGTGGGCATCGGAAAGGAAATAGATATTCTTCATTGCAGTTCGGTTTTCTCTCTCTCTTCGATATTTCGGCATTTCGATTTTCGACATTTCGATATTTCGGCATCGTCAGTCAAACCCCAGCTCGACCCTTGCCTCCTCGCTCATCATGCTCTGGTCCCAGGCAGGTTCAAACACCAGGTTGACGTTGGCCGCCGTGATGCCGTCGACGCTCTCCACCTTCGTGCGTACATCTTCTAAAATGAAGTCGGCGGCAGGACAGTTTGGGGCAGTAAACGTCATGTCCAGCTCGACGCTACTGTCGTCCTGCACGTCAATCTTGTAGATCATGCCCAAGTCGTAGATGTTGACGGGTATCTCAGGGTCATAGACAGTCTTGAGCACGTCTACGATGCGCTCTTCCAATAGGCTTTTCTCTTCTTGTGTCATCTTCTTTGCAGTATCGCTTGCTAATATTTACATTTTTACTATAAGTTTGCTGCAAAGGTACAAAGAATAAATCAAATAAATCAAATTCCTCCAGTTTTTTTTTAATCACGAATGATTGAATTGACGAAATATCCTGCTGGCCATATACGGCATCCAGCTCAGGCTTCGGAAATGCTCCTCTTTTTAGAAGTCCAATTGACAGCCGATACCCAGTACGCGGTTGGTACGCGTGAAGGTGTCGCTGACGCCCTCGGTGGGATAGTTGTTGCGATTGTACTTGTCGTACATCGTCTGGAAGTATGCGGCCGACAGCGTGATGTTCTCCCTGACCTTGTAGCTGAAGCCGAAACCAATGCTGTAGCTGTTGACGACGAATGACATGTCGTTCATGTATGCGTCGGAGAGTCCGTAGCGGGTCAGCTGTCCACCGGCCGATACGTTCAGCTTGCTGGTGACGTCCCACTCCACACCGGCCAAGTACTCGTTGCTGTCGTGCTTTAACAGTTCCTGCGACTCACCATACCAGTTGGCCTGCTTGTCGAAGAAATGGTGCCATCCGAGGCTGACGCGGACATTGTCGAGCGGACTATACTGGGCACCGATTGACAGCAGTGCAGGAGAGTCCTCGTTGACTTTCTCGCCGTCGCGGAACTTGTTGACGGCATCTATCTCGTGGGCTTTGATGACGGTCGACTCGTTCTTCATGCGCATCTGTGTCTTGAACTCGTACTTGGCGGCCAGGTTGAACTTGCCAATCTTGTAGTCCACGCCGATGACCGGTGCAATGCCCAGACCGTCCTGGTTGCAGAGCAGGTTGACACCCTCCGAGTACTTGGCCAGTGTGCCAAGACTGGTGCGTGTGCCTTCCAACTGTGCCTGCTGGGCTGCAAGCATCGTCTGTTGGTCCATCAGTTCCTGAGGTGCAGCAACGCCGGCAGCCTCATATTGTGCGATACCGTTGTTGACCTGTGTCATGTATCCGTTTACGGTAGCCAGCCCGTCCTCGACGGTGGCAGTAGCCGACTGCAGAAAGTCGCCGAAGTCAACGTAGCCTGTAGCTGTCTTCACCTGGATGTTGCTGATCTTGGCCTTGTAGGTGGCGTCGCCGTATAGCAGGCGAAGACCTCCATATACCGATAGGTGGTCGTTCAGCTTGTAGGCTGCACCAAGTTGTACGCCGAAATAGTATTGTCTGCCGCGCATGTAGCCGTCCATGTCGTAGCCCTGCGCGCCGAGTGGTTTCAACATGTTGGCGATGCTGCCGACGACACCCTCGAACGAACCCAGTCCGTTGGAAAACTCACACGAGCCGCCGCCACCAGGCACAGACATATTCAGCTGTATGCTCCAATTACCCTTGTTCCAGGCAGCCTGTAGCGAGGGGATGCAGGGTGCATCGGCCACACCCACGAACTCCTTTAAGCTCTGTCCGTCGTTCTTCTTGCCTAAAGCGAAGACAGGGTTGTTCGTTGTGATGGTACGCGTCTGGTGGGCATACTGCCAGTTGAATGCCACATGGAACCCTTCGGGCATGAAGGCCACGCCGGCGGGATTGCTATAGACACCGTCAAGTCCGATAGAGGCGTCGCGGGCTGGATTCTTCAGGAATAATACACTTTGATTGGTGTTGGTAAGGATGCCGCCAGCCTTGACGGTCATCACAGTCATCGTGAAAACAATGAATGAAAGAACAATCTTTTTCACTTTTTTAATCTTTTGGTTATCTATTTTGATAAAATTTCCTAAAAACGGCTGCAAAGGTACTGTTGTTGCACAAAACAGCCATAAAAGTGCAAAACATATTAACGAATATTAACCAAAAACTGCACACTTCTTGCACAAATGTGCCAAAGTGTGCAGAAAAATAGTGTATTAACTACATCACACCTCTTACATCTTACCTCTCACCTCCCACCACTCACCTCTTACTTCTTTTCGTCAGGATAACTGACGCGGGTGTGGTAAATGGTCTTCAGCTTCTCGATGAGCACCGTCTTGGCATACTGAATGTCACGGAAGGTGATGGGACACTCGCGGAAGTAGCCGTCAGCGACCTGTGTGTCGATGAGCCGTTCCACCAGCTGACGGATGCTCTGCTCGGTGTAGTCGGGCAGCGATCGTGAGGCGGCCTCCACTGTGTCGGCCATCATAAGGCAGGCCTGTTCGCGGGTGAACGGATTTGGACCAGGATAGGTGAACAACAGGTCGTCGACAGGGGCATCGGGGTGCTCGTTCTTGTAGCGGATGTAGAAGAATTTCGCCTTGCCCAAGCCGTGGTGAGTGGCGATGAACTCGCGTATCACGTTTGGCAGATTATATTGTGAGGCCATCTTCAAACCCTCGGTGACGTGACTGATGATGATCTGTGCCGACTCAATGTCGGTCAGCGTCTCGTGCGGGTCGATGCCCGACTGGTTCTCGGTGAAGTAGATGGGGTTCGACAGCTTGCCGATATCGTGGTACAAGGCACCAGTACGGACCAGTTGGGCCTTGGCACCGATCTTGTTGGCTATTTCACCGGCCAGATTGGCCACCTGAATGCTGTGGTTGAAGGTGCCAGGTGCCACCTCGCTCATCCTCCGTAACACCTCGTTGTTGGTGTTCGACAGTTCGATAAGTGTGATGTCGCTGGTGAAGCCGAAAGCCTTCTCGATAAGGTAGAGCAGCGGGTAGGCGAACAGCAGCATGATGCCGTTGGCCAGCAGGTAGTTATAAGTGGAGTAGTCTATCTGTGTCAGTGCGTCGGCACGCATCCAGTCGAAGGCCAGGTTGACACCGACGGCTCCCAGCGTGATGATGATGGCCGTCTTGAAGAGCTGCGAGCGTTGCGACAGCTCACGCAGCGAGTTGATGGCCACAAGACCCGCCACCATATCAACGGCGATGAACTCGTAGGGATGCTGCAGCATGGTGGCACAGATGAGCACCATGACGACGTGGGTCATGAAGGCCGTCCGCGAGTCCATGAACACGCGGATGAAGATAGGCACCATGGCGTAGGGCAGTATGTAGACGTGGACGAACGTGTTGCGTATGAACACGGCCGTCAGCAGGGCGAAGATGACGATGAGCGCATAGAGCATGGTGATGCTGCGCGGACGGTCGAAGTAGTCCTTGCGGTAGAGGTTGAGGTAGAGTGTGAAGCACACCATGAGGATGGTGACATAAAGCACCTGTCCGACGATACTGATGCGGTCCTGCGTCACGTCCTCGTTACGTCGCTCATTCTCACGCTTGTACGACTCGATGATGCGGTAGGTACGCTCGGTGACTATCTCGCCGCGGTCGACGATTTTCTCGCCCTTCTGGACGACACCGCTGGCCAAGGCGATGCCTGACAGCAGGTCGTTCTTGCTCGACTCCGAACGCTCACGGTCGTAGACAAGGTTAGGCACGATGTAGTCGTTCAGGTTACACTTCTGTAGAATGGCACGCTGCTGACTCAGCTTCTCGTCGAGGAACAGCTGCTCATAGGCCGTCTTGGGAGAATACACCTCCTGCAGGGAGACGCTGACGGCCTGCTTGCCGTCCACTATGCGTATCATCCGCGTAGTGTCGTCCATCAGCTCGGCATACTCCTTCTGTTCGATGATACCCTGCTGGTAGAGACTGTGCAGGCGGTTGACAATGATGAACAGGTAGTCAGCCGACAGCCCCGTGATGCCCTGCGAGAAGTCGGTCATGAACTTGTTGGTATGCTTTGACTCTATCTCCTTGTGCCGCTTGTAATAGGGTTCAAAGCTGCGCATGGCACTGTCGCGCTCGGCCTGAATGGCCTCCTCTGACTTGTAGATGGGGAAGTCGTAGGGTGCGGTGAACTCGGCATACTTCCAGGGCTTGCCCTCCTCCACATGTAAATAGCTGCTCTTGTCGTGCGGCATGGCCCATACGATAACGACGACGCTGGCTACAACCATAGCCGTCCGTACCAATATATCACGCCATGTCAGGCTCTCTGTTATCTTGATTTTGCTCATTATTTTTATATATTTGGTGCAAAGATACAAAATAATTGATAATTGACAATTGATAATTGATAATTATTTCATACCTTTGTACGCAAATTTGTTACTTAAACAGTAAATATCAAGTAAAAGAGATGCCAGAAAGAAGAGTTAGGGTGCGCTTTGCACCCAGTCCCACGGGGGCTTTGCATATCGGCGGCGTACGTACCGCACTCTATAACTACCTGTTTGCCCGCCAGCACGGCGGCGACCTTGTGTTCCGTATCGAGGACACCGACTCCACGCGCTTCGTGCCTGGTGCCGAGGAGTATATCATCGAGTCGTTCAAGTGGCTGGGCATCCAGTTCGACGAGGGTGTCTCCTTCGGTGGCGACAAGGGTCCCTACCGGCAGAGCGAGCGTCGTGACATCTATAAGAAATACGTACAGCAGCTGTTGGACAACGGCCGTGCCTACATCGCTTTCGACACGCCGCAGGAACTGGAGCAGAAGCGTGCTGAGATACAGAACTTCCAGTACGACTGCCATACGCGCGGCAAGATGCGCAACTCGCTGACACTGCCGAAGGAGGAGGTGGAAGCACTGATTGCCTCCGGCCACCAGTATGTGGTGCGCTTCAAGGTAGAGGCAGGTCAGGAGATACTGGTCGACGACCTCATCCGTGGCGAGGTGCGTGTGAAGAGCGACATCTGCGACGACAAGGTGCTCTACAAGAGTGCTGACGAGCTGCCCACCTACCATCTGGCCAACATTGTCGACGACCACTTGATGGAAATCTCTCACGTCATCCGAGGTGAGGAATGGCTGCCGTCGGCACCGCTGCACGTCATGCTGTACCAGGCTTTCGGATGGGAGGACACCATGCCCCGCTTTGCCCATCTGCCGCTGCTGTTGAAGCCCGACGGTAAGGGCAAGCTGTCGAAGCGCGACGGCGACCGCCTCGGCTTCCCCGTGTTCCCGCTACGCTGGACTGATCCCAAGACGGGAGAGGTCAGCCGTGGCTACCGCGAGGACGGCTACTTCCCCGAGGCTGTCATCAATTTCCTCGCGCTGTTAGGCTGGAACCCCGGTGGCGAGCGCGAGCTGTTCTCGCTCGACGAGCTGGTGCCGCTGTTCGACATCACGAAGTGCTCGAAGGCTGGTGCCAAATTCGCCTACGACAAGGCCATCTGGTTTAACCATGAATATATCCTCATGAAGTCGAACGAGGAGATAGCCGCCCTGTTCGAACCGATAGTCAAAGAGCATTGCCCGCAGGAGACCTCAGAGCGGGTGCTGCGGGTGACCGCCATGATGAAGGACCGTGTCAGCTTCGTCCATGAGCTGTGGCCCCTGTGCTCCTTCTTCTTCGTGGCCCCCACGGAGTATGACGAGAAAACCGCTAAGAAGCGCTGGAAAGAAGACAGTGCCAGCCAGCTCACAGAACTCATCGGCGTGCTGGAAGGTATCGACGACTTCTCGCTGGAGAATCAAGAGCGTATCGTTCACGCCTGGATAGAACAGAAGGACTACAAGCTGGGCAACATCATGAATGCCTGGCGCCTGACGCTGGTCGGCGAGGGCAAGGGTCCTGGCATGTTCGACATCTCAGCCTTTCTTGGCAAGGAGGAAACCATTGCCAGAATGAAGAGGGCTATAGAAGTGCTGGGCTAATGTACAACGTTATCCTTTTCCTCTATCTCTGTGGCGTAGCCATTGCGAGCCTTTTCAACGAGAAGGTGCGTAAGATGTGGCGCGGCGAGCGGGATGCCATCCGCATCCTGAAGGAGAAGATAGACCCCACGGCAAAGTACGTGTGGTTTCACGCCGCCTCCCTGGGCGAGTTCGAGCAGGGGCGTCCGCTGATGGAACAGCTGCGCCGTGACCATCCGGAGTACAAGATTCTGCTGACGTTCTTCTCGCCGTCGGGCTATGAGGTGCGCAAGAACTACGAGGGTGCCGACATCATCTGCTACCTCCCGCTCGATACCATCCGCAACGCGCGCCGCTTCCTGCGTACCATACGGCCCGTCATGGCCTTCTTTATCAAGTACGAGTTCTGGTACAACTACCTGCACATCCTGAGCCATCGCGGTGTGCCGGTATATAGCGTGAGCAGCATCTTCCGTCCCGGACAGATCTTCTTCTGCTGGTACGGACGGCAGTACGGCCATGTGCTGAAGTGCTTTACTCGCTTCTACGTGCAGAACGACATCAGCCGCGACCTGCTGGCCACGCTGGGCATCACCAACGTCACTGTGGTTGGTGACACCCGCTTCGACCGCGTACTGCAGATCAAAGAGGCCGCCAAGGATTTGCCGGTTGTCACCGCGTTTACCGGCGACCGCAAGGTTTTCGTTGCCGGCAGCAGCTGGCAGCCCGATGAGGAGATTTTCATTCCGTTCTTCAACGAGCATCCTGACTGGAAACTCATCATCGCCCCGCACGTTATCAGTGAAGAGCATCTGCAACAAATTGAGAAGCTGCTGGCAGAGCGCAAAGTAGTACGTTTTACGGATGCCACGCAGGAGAATGTGAAGGATGCCGATGTGTTGATTGTGAATTGTTTCGGCCTGCTTTCCAGCATCTACCGCTATGCGGACGTCACCTACGTCGGTGGCGGCTTCGGCGTCGGCATCCATAACACGTTAGAGGCTGCCGTCTGGGATGTTCCCGTCATCTTCGGCCCCAATAACCAGCGTTTCCAGGAGGCGCAGGGGCTGAAGACGTGTGGCGGTGGACTGGAGATTACCAGTGCCGACGACTTCTGCAACGTCATGGAGCGGTTTATCACCGACCCGCAGGCCATTGCCGAGGCCGGTCGCCAGTCGGGAGCCTTCGTCCAGAAGATGACGGGAGCCACGCAAAAGATACTGGCCGACGTACAGCTTTAAGCACGGTCTTCACGTACTATTTCTTCTTAGGTGTCAGACTGAAGCGGTAGGCTAATGACAGCAGCACGTAGCGGCGCATGTTGTTGGTCCATGTCTCAGTACGGCCTTGCGCGTTGACCCAGTACTGCCAGTGCGACACCTGACCAAGCAGGTCGTAGCCCTTTAGCTTGGCGACCCAGCGGCCCTGCTTCCACGACTTGGTGAGCGTGGCATCCCAGTAGAGACGGTTGTCGTTCATCTGGCTGTCGGCATAGCCACGGCGCGAGTGCATCTGCAGGTCGGTGTCGATGGTGAAGTTCCATGGTAGCTTGTAGTTGGCGTTGAAGCCATAGTTGAAGTCGTACATGTTAACGGCTAAACCTTCAATCGCAATGCTGCGGTGGATGTGTCGCCACGTGCCGTCGGCCTTAATGGTAAAGGTCAGTTTCTCTTTCTGGAAACGGATGTTGGGGGCAAGGGTGAGGCTGGTGTTGGTGACACGGTTCTTTGACCCTTGGTCTAAGTGTGGCGTTGCGTATTCGCCGGGTTCTGTCTGTCCTGTTTGTTGCTGTGGCACAGCAACAGACTGAACAGAGGACATGTCGGTGCTTTGGCCGACGGAGCCGGCGAGGCTGGTGCCGATGTGCCAGAACTTTTTCTTGCCGAGGGCGCGGCCAAAGTCGATGTTGCCGCTCGTGCTCCAGTTGCCGTTGATGTTCTCCGTCCATGTGGTACGTACGCCTGTCGTGGGATCGTAGGTATAGGCGTTAGCCATGGCATTATGCTGGATGCTGCCATTGAGGCCGATGTTGAAGTGCTGGTCGATGCTGTCGACACGTGAGCGATAGTTGGCATTGAACCACCAGCTGGTCTGTGGTTTCAGGTTGGGGTTACCCTTGCGAATGTATAGCGGGTTGTTGGTCTGCGTGATGTCTGCCAGCTGTCCGATGCTGGGCAGCGAGACAGAGTTCGAGCCGTAGGCATAGATGGTCTTGTGGTGTTTGTCCCAGCTGTAGTTGAAGTGGAAGTTCAGCCTCAGGAAGTTGTAGTTACGGTTCATCGTAGTATGCAGCACGTCGCTGTCGTAGGACATGTGCTTGCGGTTGTACTGCTTTGTCAGCAGGACGTAGTAATACAGGTAGCCGTTGTTGTCCTTCAGCGACTTGCTGTAGTTCACCATCATGCCGGCATTATACTGGTTCTCCCGGTTGCTTTGTTCCGACGAGTTGGGGGCGTCGAGGGCCAGCAGCAGCGAGTCAGCAGCAGGCAGCGAACCCATGGGGTGCGAACCGCCTACGGCCCACTGCGCTCCAAGCCAGTCGAGGCGGTAGATGTGGCTGTCGTTGTTGTTGTTGTTATAGCTGAAGCTCAGCCTCGGTGCTATGGAGAAGTGCTCGGTCAAACGTATTCGATAGGATAAGCTGCCGTCGATACCAAAGTTCTTGTACGGGCTGTCGCTGTACTGGTTGCGCTGGTCGACGGTTCCCATATTATATAAGGTATAGCGGTTCTGCGAGAAGCCACCACTGTTCCAATTGCGTTGCAAGTTGAGGCTGGCATCCAGTTCCAGCTCATCGCCCCACGGCAGTTTCACCTCACAGTCGTTCTGCCAGCTCAGTCGCAGATTGTTGTTATGTGAGCGCGAGATGCTCCAAGTGTGGTTCACCGAGTCGTTCATCAGCGGGTCGTTGGCTGTCAGTGACCACCCCTCGCCCCAGCTCTTGTCATGATTGTAGTTGAAGTCTATCCACGAATAGAAATAGATGGGCTTGCGGATATAGAACGTGTTGCGGGCCGACAGCTGGAAGGGGCGGGTGTCGTTCACCGAGCGCGACTGACCGAAGGTACTGGCACCGGCCAGGAAGTTCTCGCTATTGCTCTCGCTCTCGCTATGGATGTCCTGCCAGTTCAGCTTGAAATTCAGATCCTCAGTGATGCGCTCCTCAGGGGCATGCCATGCCCACATGCCGCCGATGGTCTTGATGTCACGGTCGCCGGAAGCCTGTGTGCGGTCTTGCTCGTTGCCCTCGCGGTCGTAGTCGATGTACTCATTCAGGTTGTTCATGCCACCGAAGAGCACCACGCGACTCTGGTCTGTATAGCGCAGGCCGAAGCCTCGCGCCTTATAACGCTTGTCGGTACCGTAGCCGGCTTCCAAGTTCACTGTGCCGCCCACGGAGTACTCTTTCTTCAGCACCACGTCCATGGTGAATTCCTTTTCATCAACATCGCGTCCCAGGAACTCGCTCTTGGGTGTTCGCTTCTCAAACACCTGCACGTTCTTCACCGTATAGTATGGCAGGTTGTCGAGCATCATCTTGTTCTTGCCCTTGAAGAAGTCGGCCCCGTTCAGCGTCAGGTTCTCCACCTTCTTGCCGTTGACGAATATCTCGCCGTCCTCCTTCAGCTCCACGCCCGGCAACTGTTTGATGAGTCCGTCGAGCATCGAGCCTTCCGGGATGTTGAAGGCATCGGCATTGAAGACGATAGTGTCGCCCTTATAGACCATCTTCACTTTTGTGGCCTTCACCACCACCTCGCCCAGCATGCCGCCATCCTTGTCGTAGCTGCTGCGTTGTGTGCGGCGCATACGGATGGCTGGCACCTCGAAGTCACGGTTGCGCGCCACGTATTTAATCTCGTAGTTCTTACAGGTGGTCTCGTAGTCAGGAGCCGTCGCCTTGATAATGTACTTGGCGGGCCTGGCAGGCACCTCTAAATAATATTCCGACGACTTGAAGCCACCATATCCGCCCGTCGACACATGGGCTGAGTCCACCAGCGTGGAGTCGGTACGCAGCACCACCACTTTGACATCGGGGATGTACGTCCGTGTGAACGAGTCTGACAGGAAGCCCCACAGATATACTTTCTTTTCTTTTTTGTTGTTCTTTACACTCGTTGAGTCTTGCTGCTGGGTCTGTGCAGAACCTGTCAGCATGACAAAGGTTAGGAGAATGGTTGATAATATTATTTTCATTGAATCGTTTATTGGATTTTAATGCCGCGGATGTACTTCATAAAACCGTCGATGAGCTTGATGCGCTTCAGATTGGGAGCCTCTATCAGCGATGCACCATTGCGGAACTGCATCACGGTCGCCTGGCCTTCCTCGAATACGGGCCAGTACGGCAGTTCCTCACCATTGGGATTGCCTCCTGTCTTGGCAAAGTTTACCCAGTACTGCTGCATCAAGTCTGAGACCTTTTTCTCCTGTGGATATCTGTCGGCCTTGTCACTAAAAGCTCCTGTCAGATAGAGCATGTCGTCGGCATGGGCAGCACCACGGCGATTGCCCTGTGCGTAGACAGTGCTGTCGGACTGCTGGGCGAGGTAGGCCGAATATACGGGACTCTTACCCGTTTTCTTCTGTATAGTAGTCCAGGCGTATGCCGGCCATCCGAAACCCACATCGCGTGTGAAGTCGCGCATGCTGAACAGGCGTTCCTCGTCGGTGGTGCCAGGATAATGAGTCCTCGCGCTGTCGGCCCATTGTCCAGGTAGCTGACGGATCTGTTGCTCGTACTGCTCAGTACTCACCGATGCATAAGCTACAGCGCCCTCATCGCTGTTGTACATGACCAGCACCGGCACGTCGTTGTACTGTCCCTGCTCGTAGAGGTCGTAGAGGGGCTTGGGCATCACGTAGCCGTCAATGACGGGCAAGCACAGCTGGAAGTTGGCATCGTTTCCCGTCAGTTCCCTGGCATCCATCTGGCGCATCTCCTCGATGGAGCTTTTCTTCAGCTGGCTCATGAACATCTGGCCATACATCTGCGCCTGTTGCTCGGTCACAACGTTCGTGGCCGACATCATGGCACCGCTCTGGCTGATGCAGGCGCGGAACAAACCCTTGGCCAGGGGCGAGGCACAGAGGATATGACAACTCATGGCGCCTGCCGACTCGCCGAAGATGGTCACCTTCGCGGGGTCGCCGCCGAAGTTCCTGATGTTGCGCTGTACCCATTGCAGGGCAAAGATCTGGTCCAGCATGCCGTAGTTGCCAGAGTGTCCCTCGGGCGACTCCTTGGCCAGATCGGCATGTGCCATGAAACCTAAGGAGCCGGCACGATACTCGATGGCGACGGCAACAACGCCCCTGCGCGCCAGGCTCTGCCACAGGTCGCCGCCATAGTGCTCTGTCTGGAAGCCGCCACCGTGGATGAACACCATCACGGGCAGGGCTTCATCAACCGTCTTGGCGGGCGTGGTAATGCTCAGATACAGGCAGTCCTCGCTCATCATGTCGTACTTCACGTAGCTCTTCTCAGGCTGGGGAGGCCATTTGGCCACATCCTCTGCCTTCAGCACACCCTTCCAGGGCTTGGCTGGCTGTGGTGCTTTCCATCGCAGCTCTCCAACGGGCGGGGCAGCGTAGGGAATGGCTTTATACACGGCGAGGTCTGTTCCGTCTGGCGTACCCTCGACATCGCCTGTTTCTACATGCGTTTTCAAAATCTGTGCCTGCCCTGCCGTAGCGACCAAGGCCAGTAACATTGTTGATAATAGTTTCTTCATATTATAATTATTCATTTAATGGTTTCTGTCTGCTTCGTAAACAAGACTTTCTTTAACTAATTTTGCTTAAATATGGTTCAGTTCCTTCGTAACTTCTCTTACTTCTTCGATAATCTCCAGGCAGCGGGCACGAGTGATGCGGATGTTGGTACCTACGGTAATCATGTCTTCATCTGTTGGAAGACCATTAAAATTAACGGTTGAGGCATGTTCGCCTAAAGTGTCGTCATTCGTCAAATCGTAGGCTGGTGATAGCGTCCATTTGCCATCACGACAGATGAAACTGAAGTTACGTGCATGGTCGTCATAGTTGTGGGCATATACGTTAAAGGCCATACGACGGAACTGCTGTTCGACTTCTATGGACGACTGCGTCAGATAACCTGTCAGTTGTAATAGACTATGGTAATCCATCTTTGGTGGGGTAATAGGCTCATTAAGAAGTCCGCTAGCCGTTACTACATGCAGACGCTTGTCATTATCGATATCGAAACGCCTCGACGCGAAGTACTTACCTTCTATTAGCTTGAAGTCGGGAACGATGATGCCACACTGACGGGCCACTTGATTGTACTTGAACTCAATCTCTCCGATATTCTTGGGGTCGTAGGTGTGACGGAACTTGACGAGCCAATGTCCATCTGCATCCGTAAAGATACATTTAGGGCGGACACCACCAGAGTTTCCACTCCGATAAAAGAGTATATCTGCATGATCCTCTGACTTTTCTGACAGGACTTCAAGCGCCATACGTTGCATCTCGTCAAACGATCCCTCCCATTGTATTTGGGGCATCTTCGTCTCTGGTTCATAACAAAGGGCACCCATGCCTGAACTGCCCACAAGACTCAACCGCTGGACAGGTGTGAGAGCCCCATAGTTTATGCCCGACTTGCTCAGTACTTTTCGCAACAGATACTCGCCATAACCACCAGGCAGGCTGTCCTCGAACACGCCAAAATTACCGTTGAAAGGAAAATAGTCAGCAGTCATAATGCCTGACTTCAATGGTAATTTCAACGGAGAAATGGAGAAACCATTGACCAACCAGTCCTTATCGTATTCAAACTGGCAGGCCTCCTTGCTGGCAACGGAAAGAGTTCCGACTTTGCGGCCATTATACATCACGTTAACCGCCTGTATGTCCATCATACGCCTCGCTTCCTTGTTTTGTTTTTATGGATTTCCAGCAACTCTTCCATCGTATCGTATTTTGGCTCGGAGAGCAGTTGCATAATGTCTTCAGAGTAGCCCAAAGCTTTTGCCAGTTTGACGTACGATTCCAACGATATGGAGTGCTTCAGCTCGAAACGCTGGATGCTGGATGCTGGCACGCCACTCATCTCCGACAGGCTCTTTGTTGATATTTTCTTCTCCAACCGCCGAGCCTTCAGGTTCTCTGCCAATCGCTGCATCGTTATCTTTAGTGGATAAGGGTCAAATGCGTATTTGTTTTGCATCATATATTATGTGTAAATTCCCATTTTGCCATTTAATACACCATATATTATGTGCAAATATACGAATTATTATCCAAATAGCCAAATGTTTTTGGCTTTTTTCACTATTAGTCCTTTATTTCGTAACTACTCAGTCATGGGCACATGACTGAGTAGTTACTGATTACGGGATTATGTGTTAAGGAATCAAAACTTCAAAAAAGATTTCATTAACTGAACTTCCCACCCCATTGTAACTTCAAAGTTATTATATATCACGAATTTGAGAATTTGAGAATTTTATGTCAGGAAATATAATTGTTGAGAATTATTCGTAGCAGAGCGACTGTGTTCTTAGAGATGAAGTCGGAAATGATTTTCCATTTCTTTTCTAATTCCTTTTAATTCCCAGAAAATACAAATTCTCTAATTCTCTAATTCGTGATATAATAAAGGTGGGAAACTTGAATTTCATTGATATGTAATTTTGAAATAGTCGAGTAAAGACTTGTATTGGTCTTGGGCGGTGAGGCAGGTGTCCGTCAGAAAACCATTGATGTGTCCCCACTCGCGCAACCCTCGATAATAAAACATCTTGAGGTCGTCGGTGATGATGAAAGGTACAATGCCGTTTGCCAGACACTCCTTGAACATCAGCAGGCGTCCCACACGGCCATTACCATCCTGGAAGGGGTGAATCTGCTCGAAGCGTACATGGAAATCCAAGATGTCTTCAAAACTTTTCTGCTTAATGGCATTATAGTCAGAGAGTAGCTCTTTTATTTGGCGATGGACCTCTTTTGGCGGACAAGTCTCTAGACCTCCTACCTCGTTGGGCAATCGTTTGTAATCACCCACTGCAAACCAGTCTTTCCTGTTGTCGGACGTTCCTGTTTTCAACATCAGATGGAGCTGTTTCACTAAGTCCTCTGTCAACTTGTCTTCTGCATGGTCGATGATGTGGTCGATGCATCGGAAGTGGTTGACAGTCTCTACAACATCGTCTACATTCACTGTCTCGTCAGTGATACCAAGTGTATTTGTCTCGAAGATATAGCGTGTCTGATCATGCGTCAAACGGCTGCCTTCGATGTGATTGGAGTTATAGGTCAGATCAATCTGTGTACGATGATATATGCTGCCTTTTAGTCGTGAGGCTTTCTGTTCACGCAGTGCAGCCAGCAGGGGCGAAACCTTCTTCTTGGTTGTTCCTCGCTGAGGTAGAACGGCATCTGTTGGGATGTTCCACGTCTTACCTGTCAGAAAGGCACCCTCAATCTTGCCACCCGCACAGTAGTTGCGGGCCGTGCGTTCCGAAATGCCGTATTTCTCGGCAAATTGTGTCACTGATAAATACTCCATCATCGTCTATCGGCAAGTTTTTTTTCCTTTTCTGCTGCAAAGATACTACTTTTTGCCGATACCGGCAAGTTTTTAGGCTAAATCTTCGTCTCAACATGAGGACATACGGCATGAGCATACGGCATGGTCGAGACTAAGCAATGTTGATGATAGCCCCTTCATATACTATACGTCTCTATACTCCAGTATGTCTCCAGGCTGGCAACCCAGCTCGCGGCAGATGGCCTCGAGGGTGGTGAAGCGCGCGGCCTTTGCCTTGCCAGTCTTCAGAATCGAGAGGTTGGCCAGCGTTAGGCCGACCTTCTCTGCTAACTCGCTAAGCGACATCTTCCGCTTGGCAAGTTCCACGTCTAAGTTTACAATAATCTGTCCCATAGGTCTAAATCGTTAAGTCCTGCTCTTCCTTCAACTTCAGTCCGATGGCAAACGTCTCAGCCACTATCAGGTTGAACACGGCGAAGATCAGTACGGCCATGTACTCCTCAAAGGCTTCGGCTACATTCGATTCTTCGGTAAGGGTAAAAAAGGAGAACACCAGCACCCCAATAAACAGACCGATAGCCGTGATTCGCAGACACCAGACATTGTCCCAGACAAATACCTCGTTGCGGTTGACGTTAAGGATAAACCGTACGTAGCAGGCAAACGAGAGGATGAAAGCCCCAATGGCGACCAAGCCCAAAAGCATCATCAGAAAGGCACTCCAAGTTGGCGATGCACTCTCAGCAGCACCCTCTTCCCATCCACGGGCGAAATCGTCACTCCCTTGTACAAATGACAGGACTACATGTGCTACCATCAGCAGCAACATCAACACACAGAAAAAATTCAGTTTCTTTTTCATGTTCTTATTCATTTTATTGTTTTAATTGGTTTATTTATCGATTTTCGATATGCAAAAGTAGACATTCTTTTTTGAACCACCAAGCAAATTCAATAAAAATTTATTGAAAAACGATATATTTAACATTCCGTAACAGTAGAGGGTCGTTGCAACGACGCACGGAGACAGTCAGTATGTTCAGTATGGGGAAACGCCAGCAGAGACACCAGCCTCAGTCACCACCGGTGTGATGACAATTTCGCTGGTGCGGAGTCTTTATTGTAGACTAATGATAATTGACATGACTATGAGACAGAGATTGTGGGGCCTGTTGCTGGGCCTGATGGCTGCCACGACCATGATGGCAGAAAACTACCCCTACCGTAGTGACTACCTGTGGGTGACCGTGCCCGACCATGCCGACTGGCTGTACCAGACGGGCGAGAAGGCGACCGTGGAGGTACAGTTCTACAAGTACGGCATTCCGCGCGACGGTGTGGTGGAGTGGGAGATAGGCACCGACCTGCTGCCCGCCGACCAGCGGGGTAGTACGCCGCTGAAGAACGGCCGTTGCAAAATCAGCATGGGTACGGCCAAGAAACCGTGCTTCCGTGACCTGCGCCTGAAGACGACCATCGACGGCAAGACCTACCAACACCATGTGAAGGTAGGCTTCTCGCCAGACAAGATACAGCCGTTCACGCAGGAGCCGAAGGACTTCTGGCCGTTCTGGCAACAGCAGCTGGAGGAGGCCCGGAAGATGCCGCTGCACTATACGAAGGAGTTTGTCAGCAACATGTCGAACGAACGGGTGGACTGCTACCGTCTGAAGATTGACCTCGACCGCCAGCGGCACTCGTTCTATGCCTACCTGCTGATGCCCAAGGGTGCGGGGAAAGGCTCGTGCCCCGTGGTGCTGACGCCTCCGGGTGCTGGTGTGAAGACCATCAAGGACGGTACGGCACGCCGCTTCTATCCGGAGAACGGATTCATCCGGCTGGCCATCGACATCCACGGGTTGAACCCCACGATGACCGACCAGCAGTGGGCGGAGATCAATGCTGCATTCAACAACCACGACAACGGCTACCTGCGCCAGAATCTGGAGGACCGTGACAAATACTACATGAAGCACGTCTACCTGGGACTCGTCCGCGCCATCGACGTGCTGTGCGACCAGCCTGAGTGGGACGGCCGTAACGTCTTCGTGCAGGGTGGTAGTCAGGGTGGCGCACTGGCACTCATCGCCACCGCCCTCGACCCGCGCATCACCTATTGTGTGGCCAACCATCCGGCACTGAGCGACATGGCGGCAGGCTCGGCAGGGCTTACCAGCGGCTACCCGCACTTCACGAAGGAGAGCGGTGCCTACAGTGAGGCATGTCTCAAGACGCTGCCGTACTACGACGTGGTCAACTTCGCCCGCCACATCACCGCACCTGTCTATATGACGTGGGGCTACAACGACGATGTCTGCCCGCCCACCACGTCGTACGCCGTGTGGAACGTGCTGCGCTGTGAGAAGGAGAGTCTCATTACGCCCATCAACGAACACTGGACGACCGATGCCACCGACCGTGGACAGATGGAGTGGATGCGTCGGCACATCAGGTAACATTGAGTTTCATTTGGCTCTATACGCGCGCGCGTTAATAGCGAAAAGCCAAAAAGACCCCACACTTCCCTCACTTCCCACACCTAACTCATGTTACATGAGACAAAGTTTAGGTGTGGGAAGTGAGGGAAGTGTGGGGTAAAAAGTGAAAGAGACAACTATACGCGCGCGTGCGCGATAAATGAGAAATGAGAAATGAGGAATGAGAAATGGAAAATGAAAAATGAGAAATGTAACGAGGCCACATTCGGGTGAATTCTCTCGAGAATTGAAACTGAGAAGTCCACTCACGAGCGTGAGAAGCCCACTCACGGAGCTGAGTAGGCCACTCACTGAGCAGAGAAGCCCACTCACGGAGACGAAAAAAGGGGAAATGCGGTTGGCAAATCCCCTTTTTAGTATAGTCATCTATTGATTAGTCAGCAACGAGCGTGAAGCGCTTGAATGCTACGATCTGCAGCTCCTTGTCCTGCTTGGCGAGCCACTGGGCTACGGTAGCCTTGTCGCCGTCGCCGAACTGGAACTCCTGGTCGACGAGGCAGCTCTCCTTCAGGAACTTCTGCACACGACCCTTGGCGATGTTCTCGATCATCGGCAGCTTCAGCTGGGCCTCACCCTCGACCTTGCCCTCGGCAATGATCTTGCGGGCCTCGTCGGCCTGCTCCTGGGTCAGCCAGTTCTTGGCCATGTTCGACTCGATGTGGTCTTCGCTGTCTACGAGGTTGGGGTTGATGCCGGCCTTCTTGATCTTCATTTCTACAAACTTCGCCACCTGCTCCAGCTTGGTCGTCTCGAAAGAGGTCTTGTTCTCCTCGTCGATGATCTTCGTGTCGACGCTCTATGCGTCGAGAGC
>JAEEGL016909020.1_pt1 | contig 69951 bp, 82 predicted proteins | sample 9134231 | NCBI WGS metagenome assembly JAEEGL01 (sample SAMN16246548, study PRJNA631951) | gut metagenome | biome: gut microbiome; feature: rumen; material: fiber-attached | host: Bos | place: Iran: Karaj | collected 2018-10
ATAAAGGAAGCAATCGATTTAAAGGAAAATGTTTCAATAAATACACTTTACTCTACAGCAAAACTTGCAGCTAAGTATATGTCAAAAACTGTATGTCAAAAAGAAGGTATAGATTATATTGGTGCATTAATATCAAATGTGTATGGACCGGGAGAAAAGAGTGAAAGATTAGTCAATACAACAATTAGATCATTAAATGCAAAGAAACATTGCAGCTTTTCTTCAGGCGAGCAGTTATATGATTTTATTTACATAGATGATGCGGTTGAAATACTTAAATTGATTGGTGAAAATGGAGAAAAAAATGAATCATATTATATTGGCAACGTTAAACAAAAAAAGTTAAAAGAATATATTATAGAATTGTGTAATACAATTGCAGAAGATGACACATATAAGAATTTACTTGGATTTGGGGAATTGCCTAATCCCAAAACAATATTAGATTTTAATGAATTTGATACAAAAAAAATATATGATGAATTTGGATATGAACCAAAAGTTTCATTTGTAGAAGGAATAAAAAGAACAAATCAAAACTTGAAAGGAACAGAATGATACCATTTAGAATTGATGAAATAGATTCACTTAAAGATGTAAAAGTTATAACTCCTTTTTATGCAACAGATAATAGAGGCAGCTTTGAAAAGATATATGTTGATGAGCTCTTGAAAAATAATAACATTAAATTTAGTATATCGGAAATATTTGTATCAGCTTCAAAAAAAAATGTTATAAGGGGATTGCATTTTCAATATAATGAACCACAAACAAAATTGGTGACAGTTTTGAATGGTGCATGTATGGATGTTGTAGTAGATTTGAGATATAACAGCACAACATTTTTAAAGTATAAGTTTTTTGAACTTAATGATAGTAATCATAATATAATATATATACCAAAGGGATTTGCACATGGTTTTTTATCATTAAGTGATGAAATGAAAATGATGTATATTTGTGATGGAGCATATGATAAAGATTCTGATACTGGAATATTGTATAATGACAAAACGCTCGGAATTAAATGGCCAATAGATGATATAAATAACACAATTCACAGTGAAAGAGATTTAAAACTCATGACATTTCAAGAGTTTGATAAACTGAATATTTTTAGGGATTTCTAATATGAATATTTTGATATTAGGAGCAACTGGATTTATTGGAACAAATTTATCACTAAAAATGGTAGAGAGTGATAACAATTTTGTGTTACTTGGAAGAAAAATAAATAGAGATTATAAGAATTTGTTTAAGAATAAATTAAATGTCGAAATTTTAGAAACGAATTTTTGTGAGTCTATAGATTTTGATAACTTGACAAAAAATGTTGATGTTGTATATCATCTTATATCTTCGTCAATTCCGGCGAGTGATAGAGTGTTTAATAATAATGAAGATATAGAATCTACTATTTTATTGCTTGAAAGTATGGTAAAGAATAAATGTAGTAAAATAGTTTTTATTTCATCTGGTGGTGCTATTTATGGCAATGGCAAAAACTTACCTTTTTCAGAAGATGATGCAACAAATCCAATTTCTGAATATGGTATACAAAAATTATTAATTGAAAAATATTTATATTATTATAAATTTCATTATAGCATTGATTTTAGAGTAATAAGATTGTCAAATCCCTATGGAAAGTTTCAAAAAGCAAATAAAGGACAAGGACTTATAGCAACTGCAATATATAATGCACTAAATGATAAGGAAATTCTAGTGTATGGAGATGGCAATAATACTAGAGATTATATATATATAGATGATGCAATTAATTCTATTATCAATATAGCTAAGAAAGAAACAATGCATGATTTATATAATGTTGGAAGCGGTATTGGTTATAGCATAAATGATGTATTAAATATTATTAAAGAAGAATTGGGAATTAATATAAAAGTAAAATATTTAGATGAGAGAAAAACAGATGTAATTGCCAACTATTTAGATACAAGTAGGTATAAAAAAGAGTTTGGAAATCCAATATCAGTTGATATAAAAGAGGGAATAATGAAAACTATTAGTTATTGGAAGGAGAAAGGCATTGGATGTAAATAATATAGTTTTGTCATTATGTATACCAACCAATGGAATGTCTGAGTGGGTGATTCCATTATTAGAAAGTATTTATAATCAAAATTACAATGAAGATTTGTTTGAAGTTATAATAACAAATAATGGAGAAAGTAATGATTTATTTAAAGACATAGAAAGGTTTGTTCTTAAACATAAGAATATAATATATAAAAAAACAAGTTCATTGCTTTTCCAGAATCAAATTGATTGTTTTAGATTAGCTAATGGTCAATTGGTTAAATTCTTAAATCATAGAGACATTTTAGAGAAGGGAAGTATTAATAAAATTATTAATATTATAGAGAACAATAAAGTTGATAAGCCAATCATTTATTTTTTAAATAAACAAAAAAAAATCAATAGAGAAAATGAAATTTTAGATTTTGATAGTTTTATGTATGAGCTAAGTCATTATTCAACATGGTCAGGAGGTACAACTTTTTGGAAAAAAGATAAAAATGAACTTTTGTCTAAAAAAGAGTATGACAAGTATTTTCCACATATTGATATAGTATTGGCGTTTGAAAATAATAGAAAATACTTGATTATAAATGATGTATTATCACATCAAAAGCCTATTGATGAAACTAAAAAAGGAAGATATGATCTTTTTGATGCTTTTGCCAATCATTTCATTGAAATAATTAAATCTTTATGTATAAATAACAAAATTACTAAAAATTCATATGATAAAATTAAATTTGATAATTTAATATTTGTTATTGGATTACATTATCAGTATATTGTAAAGAAGATACCGTGTTCATATATATTAACAAATTTTTGGAATGGGTTCTTAAAGCAGTATAATCATATTGATTTTTTTTATGGATATTTTTGCTTTTTTATAAGAAAAACTGTCTTGAAAATAAATAAAATATATGAAAAATAAAGATATAAAAAATATAATATATAATGGAATAAATACTTGTTTATCAATAATTTTTCCATTAATAACATTTCCATATGTTTCAAGAGTAATTGGTGCTGTTAATGTCGGTAAAATCAATTTTTCTAATTCGATTGTTAGTTATTTTGCACTTATAGCATCACTTGGAATATATACTCATGCTATTAGAGAATGTAGTAAAGTAAAAGATGATTATGATAAAGTATCTGTTGTTGCGAGTCAAATATATTCAATAAATATATTATCTACAATAATTTCATTGGCATTGTTATATATTGTTATGTTTTGTTGCAATCCACTAAAAAATTATAGATTGTTAATATTTATATACTCTTTAAATGTTATTGCAACAACATTGGGGACAGATTGGATTAATACGGTAATGGAAAATTTTAGATATATTACTATTCGAAGTTTCATATTCCAATTACTATCAATAGTATCAATGTTTATTTTTGTAAAAAACTCTTCGGATTATATAATATATTCTATTATACATATTATTGCAAGCATTCTTATATGCATTTCAAATATTATATATCGTAGTAGGTTTTGTAATATAAGGTTTGTTTTTGATTTTGATATAAAGCAACATATTAAACCAATATTATTACTATTCGTTATTTCCTTATCACAAAATATATTTAACAATTGTGATATTACAATGATTGGGTTTCAAATGGGAGATTATTATGTTGGGTTATATACTTCAGCACATAAAATTATAAATATAATTTTTATGATAGTTGCATCAATATGCTGGGTGATGATTCCACAGTTAACCCATTTATTCGCTCATAGTGATTATGATAATGCAAATAGCTTATTACATCAAATTACTTCATTCACAGTTGCTCTTGGAATGCCAATTGTAGTGGGAATTAATATGATACCCAAGGAAATATTATTAATAGCATGTGGCAATCAGTTTTTAGATGCTGAATTGTGTATAAGACTTCTTGCAATTTCAATGTCAATATCTTTTTTTATAGGAATATACGGTAACATGATATTAATCCCTATTGGACAAGATAAAATATATATGAAGTCTTGCATTTTTGCTATGTTTATGAATGTAATAATGAATTATTACCTTATTCCTATTATGGGGATAAATGGAGCAGCAATTGCAACTATTATTTCTGAACTTGTCAACTTAGTGGTAATAAAAATTTCAATTGACAAAAGAATTAGAATAATTAAAGATAAAAAAATATTTATTGCACCAATTATAGGATCATTTTGTATAATACTAATAAAAAAAGTTATATTTATGTTTGATATAAATATATACTTAAAAACTATAATGACTATTTCCCTTTCGGCATTTGTATACTTTGTGATACTTATATTATTAAAGAATGAATTTGCTATTAATTTTATATATCCAGTATTAAAAAAAATTGGAATAAAAATTGATGAATAATGTTTCACAATTGTTATATAATAATGGTGTTGATAATAGTACAAAAGTACTATCAGTTATCATACCAACATTTAATAGAATTGATACTCTTAAAGAAACTATATATAGTATAAAGCCAAATAATAAGTTTACATATGAGATAATTATTGTTGATAATTCAAATATAGAGGATATACAGCAAACATTAGAATTTGTTAAGAGTATAAAAAACTTAAATTTACGATATTATATAAATGTAAAAAATTTGGGTATGGTTGGGAATTGGAATGCAGGTTTGAGTATTGCTAATGGCGAATTTGTATCTTTTGTCCATGATGATGATGTTTTAGATGATAGTTACTTTGATGTTATAGATAGAATAATAAATTATAAGATAAAGGATAGAGATAGGATAGGATTTATAAAAGCTAGATTTGATTACTTTTCTGAGATTAGTGAAGTAAAGTATTTAAGGGAACCTTTATACACATATACAAAAATGTATAAGATAGAATCACTAGTCAATGGTGTCGGACCAACAGGACCTCCGACTTGCGGTATTATCTTCAATAGAAAAGCATTGGCTGAAATAGGTGGATTTGATGAGAATTTATATCCTTGTGCTGATCACATTATAGGATTTAAATTGTTTGAAAAAGGATACTTTGGATACTATACGGATGATATTATTGGACATTATCGTTGGGGCGTTAATGAATCAATGAAAAAATCTACGCTTATTGATACTGTTGATATAAATGCAGAGATAAGAAAGTACTTTTATAATAGCAATTCATTTTATAAGATGTTTGGGGTTTTGTTAAAAAAAACTCAATATACTAGAGATGTATTAAGTTATTTAGACCATGCGAAAAGATTTAAAGTGGAAATGAGAGATAGTGAAATGATTAAAAGACCTAATTTATATATAAGAAATAAACATATTTATTATGTTTCTAACACTATTTTAACAATAATTTCTATGATTATTCGTGTATATAAGAAGATTGTTAATAAATTATGTATATAGTTCATAATTAGATTTATATTTACATATTATTGATAATATTATGAAAAACAGTAATAAAAGAAGTATATTAAATGTCTTTAAACATATCAATAAAACAAATGGTTTTATTGTTCCGATTTTGTTTTTAATTTTTAATTCATTAAAGAAAATATCTTTATTTCCATTATTTGGGAAATTAATGGGTTTAGTTTTTGGGAATGAATGGATTAAATCAAATTATGTAATACCTGAGATGTGGGTTGTGATTAATTTATTGCTTGCAATTGTTGGTAAAAATATCATAGCTTCAACCAATTATGTAAGTTTTGCATATATATTTTTATTTACATCTTCATTTAGAGTATTTACAATGTTGATATATCAAATAAATGTAATGTTTTTTGACCGGTATGAGCAGTGGTATTTATATCTACCACAATCGGAGTATGTTGACAGCTATAAGATTCAATCTGGAACTAGAATTGTGATATTACTTTTAATAAATATGTTTGAATATATATTGCATTTTACAGTTATTTATGTAGCATTAAATTGTATACTAGGCAATTCGGTTGGCAATGTCACATTATTAGATAGTTTTGAGCTTTTTTTTAATATGAAAGACTTATCAATATTTAAAGATAATCGCATTATGATATATGCTTATAGTGAGATCTGTATAGGGATGTTTATGAATGTGCTCTGTATTGCAAGGATGCTTAATCTTTTGCCTAATTCTAACACAGTAATAAAATAATTGATTAACTAAAGTATAAGTATCGGGAAATGCCACAAACCAATATAAAAATCAAACAAGCCGTCATTTTTGCCGGAGGTCTTGGGGAGAGGTTAAAGCCTTTTACTATTGATAATCCAAAGCCCATGTATCCTATAAATGGGAAACCATTTATGGAGTATTTAATTAATCAGATTAAATCATTTGGAATAAAAGATATAATAATATTACTTGGATATTTACATGAGAAGGTGGAAGAGTATTTTGGAGATGGGAAGAAGTTTGGTGTAAATATTAGATATGTTGTTACTGAAGTTTCGTGTGATACTCAGTATAGATTAAAAGCAGCAAAAGACATACTTGATGATGAATTTTTAATGATGTATTGTGATAACATTTGCCCAATAAACTTTGAAAGACTATGTGATAATTATTTTAAGCACGGTGCCTTTATTGAACTGACAGCTTATGATAATAATGATAATTGGACTAAGAGCAATATTATAATTGATGGCATAGATGAAAAACTTAAACCATATTATGTGGATATGGATATGAGATCAAAGTTTACTGAACCAGATCCATTAAATGGCAAGGTAACTATCTATGATAAAAAGAGAACTACCCCAAATCTTAGATATGTTGATATAGGTTATGCCATAGTTTCAAAAAAAGTACTTGCTTATATGAGTGAAGAAAATGAAAATTTTGAAGCAGTTGTATATCCAAAAGTATTGAAAGAAAATAAATTATATGCTACTATTACCCGCCATCGCTATTATTCTATAGGCTCGTTTGAGAGAATAAAATATACAGAGAAATATTTATCAAATCAAAAATATATATTTTTGGATAGAGATGGCACTACAAATGTAAGACCTAAAAAAGCAGAGTATATATGTAAACCAGAAGATTTTGTATGGATAGATGGAGCTAAAGAAGCAATAAAAAAGCTGAATGATGAAGGATATTTTATTATTTTGATTTCTAATCAAGCTGGTATAGCAAGAGGAGTTATGACAGAAGAGGATTTTCAAAAAGTCCAAAAGAAGATGGAAGATGATTTAAAAGTTATAGGAGCACATATTGATGCTGTGTATTTTTGCCCACATGGATGGGATGAAAACTGTGATTGTAGAAAGCCAAAACCTGGAATGTTATATAAGGCTCAAAAAGATTATAGCATTGATTTGACAAAGTGTGTTATGATAGGAGATGATGATAGAGATATAGAAACTGCTAGTAATGCTGATATGAGAGGAATCAAAGTTGATGATAAGTATAGATTAATAGATGCTGTCGATGATTTAATAAGAAATAACAATTAGATTGTTGAATTTTTACAGGAGCAATATATGATAATTTCAAAAACACCACTTAGAGCATCATTCTTTGGCGGTGGGTCAGATTTTAAAGATTATTTTGAAAAAAGCACTTTAGGATATGGACAAGTTTTAAGTGCTGCTCTTGATATGCATGTATATATCACAGTGAATAAAAAATTTGATGATAAAATTAGAGTAGTATATAATGGTAATGAATTAGTTGATAATGTTGATGAATTAAAACATAATATAATTCGTGAAGCACTTAAGCTCACAGGTCTTACTAAAGGCATAGAAGTTATATATATGGCAGATATACCACTAAGCACGGCTGGAATAGGACTTGCATCTTCATCTGCACTTGCTGTAGGAGTATTGAATGCACTTCATGCATATAAGGGAGAGTATGTCACTCAAGAGGTATTAGCAAAAGAAGCCTGTCAGATAGAGATAGATTTACTAGGACAAAGGATAGGTATACAAGATCAATATGCAGTATCTTATGGGGGATTTAAAAGATATAGATTTTTAAATGATGGGACTGTAAATATAACACCACTTATAATTGATGGTAAGACAAGAAATTCTTTATATAATAATATAATGTTATTTTTCACAGGCAATACTCGTGATTCAAGAAAAATACTCAGTGAGCAATCTGACAATATAGAGAACAAAAGGAAAATGCTTGATGATTTAGTTTTAACTGTTGATAAAGTTTTTGAAGAATTAAATAATAAAAATATAGATATAGTAGGTAGTGAATTAAATAGAACTTGGCAAATAAAAAAATCACTTTCGACTGGCATAAGTAATGAACTTATAGATAATATGTATAATGCAGCAATAAGTGCTGGTGCAATTGGCGGAAAAATATTAGGTGCAGGTGGTGGAGGATTTATGCTTTTATATGTGAAAGATGATAATAAAGCAAAGGTTAGAGAAGCATTGAAAGATTATAGAGAAGTTCCATTTAAAGTAGATAGTGAAGGGAGTAGAATAATATTCGTAGATTAGTATGGACTATAAGAATGATATAAAAAAGTATTTAGATGAAGAAATTGAGATAATTAAAAATCTTGAAATTGATGCCATTAATAGTGTTATGAATTTGCTTGAAGAGACAAGAGAAAAAGGCACAAGAGTTTATTTAATTGGAAATGGTGGTAGTGCGGCAACTGCTTCTCATATGCAAAATGATTTTAATAAAGGGGTTTCAGATGGATTAACTAAAAAATATAATTTTTGTTCTTTGTGCGACAATTTTGCAACTATAATGGCTATAGCAAATGATGAATCATATGAAAATGTATTTTATAATCAACTCCTTAATAGATTAAAACCAGGTGATGTGCTCCTTGCTATATCCGGCAGTGGAAACTCTAAAAATGTAATAAAAGCAGTTGAGTATGCAAAAAGCCAAGGTAATAAGATTATTGGTTTTACAGGATATGATGGTGGAAAATTAAAGCAAATATCAGATGTTAATTTGCATGTGCCGATTAATAATATGCAAATTACAGAGGATGTGCATACGATATTTAATCATACAATGATGTATATCCTATGTGGTTTACTTAAACAAAATAACAAGTATTAGAATGGAATTATGTAATGGTGGATAGCAATATTGTTAGCTACTACAAGGGCTCGTAGAACTCGCCCATACAAATTTAGGGCTCGTAGAACTCGCCCATACAAATTTAGGGCTCGTGCACTCGCCCGTACAATTAGATGAAAATATATTTATGAAAAGGTAAGAAAGTATTATATGAATATCTTAGTTACAGGTGCTGCAGGATTTATAAGTTCTCAGCTTTCATATAGGTTATACAAGGAAGGACACAAGGTTTCACTTCTTGATAATTTTTCGTATGGACATGAAGATAATTTAATATTTGAAGATAAGACATTTACTGATGAAATTTATAGGAAAGATATAAGGGAGATAGATTTTCTTGACAAATTATTTAAAGAAAAAAATTTTGATGTAATATATCATTTTGCTGGTATAACTCCACTACCAGATTGCCAAAATAATCCGTCACTTGCAGTAGATGTGAATGTAAGGGGAACAGTTGTTATGCTGGAACTTGCAAGAAAATATGGAATTAAGAATTTTGTATTTGCAAGTACATCAGCCGTATATGAGAACAATAAAGATTTTCCATCTGTGGAAGATAAGGTTGAAAAACCAACCCTTATATATCCAAGTACAAAATATGCTGCAGAGCAATTTTGTAAAGCTTTCTATGAAGCATATAATATACCTATAGTTATATTTAGATTTGCAAATGTATATGGACCACATATTGATTGTCTAAGGACTCAGCCTCCTGTTATGGGATATATTATAAGAGAATTATTTAATAATAGGTCGCCAGTTCTTCATTCAACAGGAAATCAAGAGAGAGATTTTATATATGTTGATGATTTGATAGATCTTGCAGTATTAGTATTAAAAAATAATAAATTCGATGTTTTAAATGTATCTACAGGGAAAACAATTACTATAAATAAAATTACTGATATAATAAAAGAAAAAATGGGGAAGACTAATATAAAGACAAATTATGCTGATGTATCAAATTATTGGCATAACTATCCTGAACTTTATGAAAAACCATATCCAATCAACAATGAACTTATGGAGAATGAAGTTTTAAAATATACTTGTTTATCAAATAAGAGAGCATATGATAATTATGGATGGTCACCAAAGATAAGTATAGAAGATGGTATAAAAAGAACAGTAGATTTTTCAATGAAAGTTTTATCTAATAAATAATAATGTACGGGCGAGTTATACGAGCCCAGAGGTAGGTATGGATAAAATAACAATTGTAATACCTTGCTACAATGAGCAAGAAACTATCCCATTTTTAAAAACTGAATTATATAAGCTTATAGATTCAATGAAAGAAGTTGAATTTGAATTTATAATGGTTGATAATTCATCTAATGATAATACTTTAAGTATGATGAAAGAATTAAAGTCAAATGATAATAGATTTCACTATATTAGTTTTTCAAAAAATTTTGGCAAAGATTCTTCTATGTATGCAGGACTTAAAGCAAGTACTGGAGATTACGTTGTGATAATGGATGCGGATGGTCAGGACCCACCGATGCTAATAAAAGATATGTACAATATATTAAAGAATGAAGATTATGATATAGTAGCAGCATTTAGAGAAAATCGGGAAGGCGAACCATTTTTTAGATCGCTATTTGCTAAATGGTTTTACAACTTGATGAACAAAATCTCAGATTCTAACATGGTAAATGGGGCAAGAGATTTTAGACTTATGAAAAGAAAAGTAGTTGATGCAGTTATATCACTTGAAGAGAGTCAAAGATTTACAAAGGGAATATTTTCATGGGTTGGATTTAAAACCAAATGGCTCCCATATAAAAATATTGAGAGAGTTGCAGGCAAAACAAAATTACCTATGTCATCAGCATTTTCATATGCTATAAGAGGTATTGTTTCATTTTCAACAGCGCCTCTTTTTATAGCGTCTATCATAGGATTTATCTTTTGTATTGGATCGTTTATATTTTTTGTAGTGACAGTTTTAAAACAACTTATATTAAAAGAAGCTGTAGCAGGTTATGCTTCAATGATGTCAGTAATTCTATTTTGCTTTGGGCTCACATTTATGCTTCTTGGTATAATTGGTCAATATCTTGCACAAATGTATCTTGAGATAAAACATAGGCCAAAATATATTATAAAAGAGAGTGATTTACATATTTACAAATAAAGTCATAAATGTTAATGTATATAAGGGTTTACAATTTGTTTCAAAAATATATAAATTTTTAAAATAACAAATTTAGAAAATTATAGGTTATAAGGAGAAAAAAATGAACCAAAAGTTGAAAAAGAATTTATCAACTGTATTAATTATAGCTATGGTCTTTACACATACTGTGTGTGGGGGAGGGGTAGATACTATAGTTGATATGTCACAAAAGTTATCTGTAGATGATTCGATGGTTTCTAATGAAACTGCTACTATATTGGAATCAGAAACAAATGAGACAATCGCAATGACAATATCAGAAGAAGATGAATCAGATGTAACTACTATTCCTGGAGAAACTGAATCAATTTCAACTACTATTCTTGAAGAAAGTGAACCAATTTCAATAACAACTCTTGAAGAAGAATCAATTTCAACTACTATTCTTGAAGAAAGTGAACCAATTTCAATAACAACTCTTGAAGAAGAATCAATTTCAACCACTATTCTTGAAGAAAGTGAACCAATTTCAATAACAACTCTTGAAGAAGAAGAATCAATTTCAACTACTATTCTTGAAGAAAGTGAACCAATTTCAATAACAACTCCTAAAAAAGATGAATCAATTCAAACTACTATTTTAGAAGAAAGCAAATCAGATGTTCCTGCTATTTCAGAAGAAAATGAGTTTGCCACAACTACGATTGTAGAAGAAGATTTATTAACGCTTTCTGAATATGAAAATAAATTTTCTGATCTTCTTGGGAGTTTGCCAACACCAGAAGAAAGTGATAAAGTAAATTTTACAAATTCATGGTATGAAGATTTTGGATTTAGTGAAGCAAAAGAAAATATAAAAAAAATCGAAATAAAAAATGAAGTTATTGTTAATGATATTCCATGGGATATAATTGAATATGATGCAACAAACAAATATTATAAGTTACACTCAAAAGTAAGTGTAAATAAAATGAGATGGGCTAGTCACAGTGACTGCTTTGTATCTTATAATGATTCTGAAATAAAAGCTTTTTTGGAAGAATACTATGATGGTTTTTCATCAACTCTAAAAGATAACGTATTGACATTACCTGATGAAGTTGAAGAAGCAGTGAGCTTTCTTCACGCACCAGTACAGACTATTAGTGGGGCAAAACTACGAATTCCTATGAACTATGAAATTGAAATTTATGATAGTGATGATAAAAGGAGTAGAGGTTTGGGTTATTGGTATTTATATCATTCTGCAAATGAATACACTGGAACATATGGAGCGAGATACGTACATAGTGGGGGGGAGATAGTGGCAATGGATCTTTTTAAATACAATACGTGGGTTCTACATGTTGTCCCCGTTATGCTAGTCAAAGAAGCTGCATTAAAATTGGATTCATCTTTGTATAAAGAAATAAAAGAGATTAAGGATTCAAGTAGTGGACGTTTACTTGGTTGCGCTTATATTTTAAATGATAATACTTTATATATAAATACATTTTATGATGATGCATTTAAATCAATTAGTGATGCATCGGGCTTATTTTCTACAACACATAAGGGATCATTTGATGAATTGACAGAAATTTACGGATTAGAGAATTTTGATTGGTCGTATGTTACAGATATGTCTAATTTGTTTAAAAATTGCCCTAAACTTACCAATGTCACACTTCCTATGGATTTTGGTGTTAGTGCTACAAATGCGGAATCAATGTTTGAAAATACAGGTATAACAGAGTATCCAGCTAACTTGACATTAAATAATGCAACAAATTTAAAAAACTTATTTAAGGATTGTGAGAATTTATCAAGCATTACTCTTCCGGCAAATTTTGGAAACCTTGCAACAGATATGACGGGACTATTTGAAGGAACGAAACTTACTGAAGTTCCATCAAATATAAGCGGTGCATCTGTAACAAATATATCAAGAATGTTTGCAAATCTTAAGTCAACAGGATTTGATTTTAGTAATTTTTCCAATATAACATTTGACCAGTCAAATGTAAATGCAAATGAGTTATTTGCCGGATCGGCTAATATAGCTAGTATAAGTGTTACTAATACTTATACTGGTCTATCAAGTAGTATAACTATGACAACGGATATGTTTAGTGGTTGTACTGCACTTATTGGAGGAGGTGGCACTAAACTGGAAATGACTTTGCTTGGCACTGATGGAGAGTATGCTAGAATAGATTATGGCGGTATTTATCCTGGATATTTCACTTGTTCTGATAGTACAATTTATGATAGTATAAATATAACTATAGATGATACATGGGCAAACAATGTAAATAAATCAAATATAAAAAAAATAAAGTTTACAAAAAGCAAGGTAATGGAAATGGTTGATACACAAGTAGATGTGCCAACAACTATAAATGGTGTATCGATGGGAGATACTAAAGGATATTTAAAAGATAGCAGCAAAACACTTGTAATTCATTTTGCAAATGCAATATCGAACTTAAAAACTGTTACAAGTTGGAAAGGATTTTTTAAAGAATTTACAAACCTTGAAAGTATAGAAGGTTTAGAATTAATTGATACTTCATCGGTGACAGATATGAGTGAACTTTTTAATGGGTGTACATCACTTAAAAGTATTGAATTTAATCAAAATACTTTAAATGTCACTAATATGGATAAATTATTTTATAATTGTGTAAATTTGAAAGAAGTACACATGGGATCAAACTCGAGATTAAATAAAGTGACAAGCTTTCAGTCGGCATTTGAGAATTGTCATGAACTAATGGTGCTTGATATGGGGATTGCAAGCTTTAGTAATATACAAAGTTTAAAGAGTGCATTTAAGAATTGCAATTCACTTACAACATTACGAATGAACATGGGAAATGTGAATTCACTTACTGATTTAGAAGAAATGTTTCTTGGATGTGAAAATTTAGAATCAATAGATATTTCTACTATAAACTTATTAAATGTGCAAAATGCAAAAGAGATGTTTAGTGGATGCAAAAACCTTAGAACCTTGACAACAGGTAAATATTCAGAACTTGCTAACGTTTCAAACCTTGAAAAATTCTTTTATGATTGTGAGAGTTTTACTACACTACCTAATATACAAATTACTTCGGATAAAATTACAACTATGAAAGCAATGTTTGCAAGTTGCAGTAATATAACGCAAGTTGATTTATCAAAGTGCAAAACAGATAATCTTGTATCTGATGGGCTTGTAGAAATGTTTATGGATTGTAAAAAATTAACCACCATTGTATTTGGTAAAAATTTTTCACTTGGTAGTGCAACAGATCTGACAAATATGTTTAGAGGATGCGAAGATTTGATGTATCTTGATTTATCAACTTTTTCATCAAATAGCATAACAAATGTTACAAATATGTTCATGAACAATAAAAAACTTATTACTATAGTTGCATCAAATAGTTTTGTTGTTAAAAATAAAACTGGTTTAAACATGTTTCTCAATTGTAATAATTTAATTGGTGGAAAAGGAACGAAATATAGTGTAGCAAGTGTAAGTGATAGTTCGTATGCTCAAGTTGATGAAGGGAAAACAAATCCAGGATATTTTACATGGGGAGATCCAGTATTAACATTCTTGCCAGGCAGTGGTGCTATAGGTGTGATGAATCCAATAACGGTAACAAGAGGATCAACAATATATGTTGATTGCCGTTTCAAAAAACCAGGATACCAATTTTACAAGTGGGTAGATGAATATGGTAATGCTTATAGTAAAAGAATAATGGTTTATCATTCAATGACATTGACAGCGGAGTGGAAAGAAAATATTCCTCAAAAACCTAATGATTCAAGAGGTGGGAGTGGTGGAAATGGAGGAGGAGGAGGAGGAGGACTTATTGACAATAACTCAAAAGTTTTAGCTTTTGACTTTGTAGTGCATACACCGATTGCTATATCAGAATATAGATGGGTATATGATGAAAATGGTGAGAGAGTAGCCTTAGAGATAAGAAAAGATTCAAATCTTGGAAAAGCATTTGAGAATTCGTCAATTTACATTGGTCACCAGCAAGAGACTTCCGACAAAGAATATATATATTTAAAAAATGGATTTTATAATATTGAATATGCAGGAGGCACTTATTATTTTGGGTTTGATAGTAATTCAAAGTTGATTACAGGATTTGTTCAAACAACACCAAATACAAAATATGTTTTTGTTGATACGACAAATTATCAATTTGTACAAGGTGACTCTATGCCATCAGCAAAATACTTTTTGTATAATGGGCCTGGTGTATATCGAGGAATAATATGGAATATTCCAATAACTATAAATAATATTCTTTATACATTTGACGATCAAGGTAAAGTTATAAAAGAAGAAAAATTGTTTGAAACAGTTTCCTTACTTCAAGGAGATAGGTGGGAGTATGTTCCTGAACAAAACAAATGGAAATATTACCATATAGATGAGATGGGGAAAGGTGGATTTTATGCAAGCGGAATCTTCCCTATAGAATATCTTGGTCAAACACTATATTATTCATTTGATAACAATGGTTACTTAGAAACAGGTTTGAAAGAAATAGATGGAAATACTTATTATCTTCAGGAAACAGGGCAATTTGCTGGTGCAATATACACAGGAGGAATAACACTTAATGGCAAGTACTATGAGTTTGGTACAGATGGGAGAATGGTAGACGCTATGACAAGAACAGAAAAATAGAAATAAAAAAAGTGATTTACATATTGACAAATAAAGGCATATATGCTAATATTTATTAGGTTTTACCGAAGACAGTAGGTGCCATAAGGCATAAATCCTACCGAGGCAAATAAAGTTATTTAAATTTTATTATATCCTCGTGTCTTCACGAGGATTTTTATATTGAATATCTTGTTTTCGGGAACTAATAAGAACGAAAGGAGATAATATGGCAAAAGTTGAATTAAAAGCTCCAATTATTGAAGAGATTAAATCAAACTTTGATGGAGCGCAAGGTGTAGTTCTTGCAGATTATAGAGGTCTTACTGTTGCAGAAGATACAAATCTTCGTAGTCAACTTAGAGAAGCAGGAGTTATCTATAAAGTATATAAGAACACTTATATTAAAAGAGCAATTGCTGGAACTACATTTGAAAGTTTAACTCCAAGTCTTGAAGGACCAACAGCTGTTGCAATTTGCAAAACTGATGCAACTGCACCAGCAAGAGTAATTTCAAAATTTGCTAAGACAGCACCAAAGATTGAAATTAAGTGTGGAATAGTTGAAGGCACATTCTATGATCAAAATAGTATAAAGGCTATAGCAGATATTCCATCAAGAGATGAATTACTTTCAAGATTACTTGGATCACTTAAGAGTCCAATTTCTAATATGGCTCGTGTAATTAAACAAATCGCTGAAAAGAAAGAAGCGTAATCGTATGGGCGAGCTATGCGAGCCCCAAATAATATTAAAGGAGAAAAAAATTATGGCAATGAGTAAAGATGAATTTATTGCAGCATTAAAAGAAATGTCTGTTATAGAATTAAATGATTTAGTAAAAGCATGTGAAGAGGAGTTCGGTGTATCAGCAGCAGCTGGTGTGGTTATGGCAGCACCTGGTGCAGGTGGTGGTGCAGCAGCTGAAGAGAAGACTGACTTTGATGTAGAGTTAACTGATGCAGGTGCAGAGAAGATTAAGGTTATAAAAGTAGTTCGTGATGCTACAGGTCTTGGTCTTAAAGAAGCAAAAGAATTAGTTGAGGGAGCACCAAAGGTAGTTAAGGAAGCTTGTCCAAAAGCTGAAGCTGAAGAGTTAAAGAAGAAATTTGAAGAAGTTGGTGCTAAAGTAACTCTTAAGTAATTGTTTCAAATCAAAAAGTATATTAGTAGGAGCGGTAATTGCTCCTACTATTTTTTTGATAAAAATATAGAAGTGTGATATAATAAACATTGAAGTGGGGCTCGCATAGCTCGCCCATACGATAGTGGCTCGCATAGCTCGCCCATGTGATAAGAGAGTAATAATTATGAGTGACTTATTAAATATGATAATTGAAAAGAATAAAGAAGATAGCAGTCCGCTTGCAGCCAGACTTCGTGCGACAACTCTTGATGAGGTTGTTGGACAAGATGAGTTGCTTGGTAAGGATAAACTTCTTTATAAGATGATAAAGACGGATTCTATATCATCTATTATTTTTTATGGGCCACCAGGGACAGGGAAGACTACTATAGCAAGAGTTATAGCAAATACTACTAAAGCTAATTTTGTGAGTATAAATGCAACCAATGCTTCAAAGGATGACATGAAACAAGTTGTTGAGTATGCTAAAAATGAGATAGCATCTGGAAAAAAGACAATTTTATTTATTGATGAGATACATAGATTTAATAAGGCTCAACAAGATTATCTTTTACCATTTGTAGAAGATGCAACAATTATTTTAATTGGTGCAACAACAGAGAATCCTTACTTTGAAGTAAATAGTGCTTTGCTCTCTCGGTCAAGAATATTTGAATTAAAACCATTAAGTGATGATGCAGTAGAAAAGCTTATTGATAGAGCGGTAAATGATAAAGAAAAAGGACTTGGAAGTTTGGATATTAGTATAGATGATGATGCAAAACATTTTTTAGCTATGATGAGCAATGGTGATGCTCGTATAGCACTTAATGCTATAGAACTAGCAAGTAGAACTGTTGATAGAAATAAAGATGGAAAAATAGTTATTACACTTGAGATAGCAAAAGATTGTATTGGAAAGCACGGCTTTAGCTATGATAAAGATAGTGATAATCACTATGATACTATTTCCGCATTTATAAAATCTATGAGAGGATCTGACCCAGATGCTGCAGTTTATTATCTAGCAAGAATGCTAAATGCTGGAGAGGACATAAAGTTTATAGCAAGAAGAATGATGATTTGTGCGAGCGAAGATGTAGGACTTGCTGACCCTATGGCACTTGTTGTGGCAACTAGTGCAGCTACTGCTGTTGAAAGAGTAGGTATGCCAGAGGCAAATCTTATACTATCAGAGGCAGCAATATATATTGCAAAGGCAAAAAAATCAAATGCATGTACAATTGCTATAGAAAATGCAAGTAGTATGGTTAGAGAGACTGGGAACTTGCCTATACCTAAACACTTACAAGATGCACATTATAAAGGAGCAAAGAATTTAAATAGAGGCATTGGTTATAAGTATCCGCATGACTATCCAGGGCATTATGTAAAACAACAGTATTTGCCAGATGAAATAAAAAATGAGAAATTTTATAGTGAAGATTAATATTTTCAAATATAGATGTAGGAAATTTTACATTTGATAGGGGTATTTACCCCTACTTTTTTATTGCAAAATGTGGCATTTTGGGTTATAATAATATTAATAGAAATGGGGGGACTATTTCTAATTTTTGTGTTGAAAAAATGTTAGAAACTTTTGTTTTGTTGACAATATTCCCCTTATAGTTATTTTAGTGTATGAAAAATCAGCATAGTAAAATAGTCATAATTATAGTGGTGCTTATGTCAATAGCAGCTATAACATTTAGTCATTATGTACCAAGTGCGACGCTTTCGGTTCGTAATGCTTTTTCAAGTGTTATAGTACCAATTCAAAAAGGGATAAATAACATTGGGATGATTTTTGTAAGACGGGCTATGAATTCTACTGATTTAAAAGAAGCAAATGAACGAATAAGAATTTTGGAAGTGCAAGTTGCTTCACTTTCAGAAACTAATAATTTGTTAAAAGCAAAATCATATGAAGCAGATAGATTAAGATCACTTTATGCTTTAGGTGATGAATATGATATATATCCTAAGACTGCAGCAAGAGTTATATCAAAAGATACAGATGAGTGGTTTCAAGTTTTTAAAATTGATAAAGGCACAAAAGATGGAATAAAAGTAGATATGAATGTTTTATCAAGTAAAGGCCTTTGTGGTATAGTCTCATCTGTGGGATATAATTATGCAACAGTTAGATCAATAATAGATGATGAATCAAGAGTTGCTGCTATGACACAACACTCTTTTGAAGCTTGTATGGTAGAGGGAGATATAACGCTTTATAAAAATAATAGATTAAAACTTACAGGTATAGATATGAATACAGCAGTTGTTGATGGAGATAAGATAGTTACATCAAATATATCATCAAAGTTTTTACCTAATATTTTGATAGGTTATGCAACAGACATCTATGTAAATGATAATCAACTATCTAAGAGCGGATATTTGATTCCGGTTACTGATTTTAATAACTTGACAGAAGTTCTTGTAATCACAAGACTTAAGTCAGATAGCATAAAAGATAATGACTAGTGAAAGAGTAGGAAAATTTAGCAAAGCTATAATACATGTATTAATTATATTCTTTGCATTTTTTATACAAACATCAATTTTTCCATTGATACCATTTTTTGCTTGTTCACCTAACTTACTTTTGATAATTACTTTTTCATATGGTTTATTGTATGGAGAAGATATAGGTATAATCACAGGACTTTTTTGTGGTTTCTTATGTGATATGTATTTTAATGGAGTGTTTGGATTATATATATTAATTTATTCAGTCATAGGCTTTATGAATGGAACACTTAATTCTTCATTTTTTGAAGACACAATAACACTTCCGATGCTTTTAAGTCTTGTAAATGGTTTGGCATACAATATATATATTTATATAACACACTTTTTGATTAGAAAAAGATTTGATTTGCCATTTTATTTTTTGAATGTTATGGCTCCAAGCATATTATTTACGCTTATAGTTACAGTACTTGTATATAAATCATTGTATAAATTGAATTTAATTCATAAATTAACTTAGACATATGCAAACAGTATTATATATAATTAAAGAAATCTTCAAAGGAGAAAATAGTAGAAATAATATTATTGGCTTTATTTTCTCTATACTTTTTATTGTTGTAATTGCAAGGCTTTTTGATTTACAAATTGTAAATGGACAGTACTATGAAGATAATTATGTGCAAAAGTCAGTTAAGATGGTAACTATCCCTGCAGCTAGAGGTAATATATATGATGTAGATGGTAATATACTAGCCTATAATGAACTTGTTAAAAATATAACCATAGCAGATATAGATGCTTACAAACAAAATAACCATGACATAAATGAAAGAAACAAGATGTTATTACAACTTGCAAAAATTCTTGAAAAGTATAATTGTAATATAATATCAAGATACTTTGTTGAAATTGATGATAAAGGTAAATATCATTTTACTACAACATCTGAAAAACAACATAGAACTTTTATTGCAAATGTTTATGGAAGAAGACCTGAGGACCTTGATGAAGGTAGAAACTTTCAGTTCCGTTCGGATATAACTGCAAAAGAAGCTTTTGAATATTCAAAACATCGTTATGCTATGGATTATATAACAGATGAAAGTGGTAATCCAATTATAATATCGGATAAAACTATGCTTGATATGATAGGAATTCATTATACTATGAGACTTACTTCATATCAAAAATATCAACCAACAACAATTTCTGAAAATGTAAGTAGCAGATGTGCTTCAGAGATACTTGAAAACATAGGAAATCTAAAAGGTGTAAATGTAGAAGAGACCAGTGCAAGAAGATATAATTATGCAATTTACTTTGCCCATATTGTTGGATATGTTGGACAAACGAGTGAGTCTCATATAGAGTGGCTTAAAGAAAACTATAATAATGAACAATATGATTTAAATGATAAAGTTGGACTTCTTGGTATAGAAAAATCAATGGAAAGGTATTTGTGTGGAGAAAAAGGATATAAAAAGATTGTTGTTGACTCTGGTGGAAAAATATTAGAAACTCTTGAAGAAAAAGAGTCGAAGGCTGGAGCAGATGTATATATAACAATTAAAGTTAATGACCAAATAGCAAATTATAACTTACTTGAACAACGACTTGCTGGAATCTTAGGTTCAAAAATAGTTAATAGAGATGTATCAAATGTAAGACTTTCGTCTTCTAAGATGGAGATATCAGCGCATGATGCTTATTATCATTTGATAGATAATCACGTACTCGATAAAGAGCATTTTTATGCCCCTGATGCAAAATATGCAGAGAAAGAAATATATAGGTTATTTTTAGAAGCAAAAGAAAGAGCTAAACAAATTATATATACTAATCTTATGGATAAGAATGCTGATATACAGATGAATCTTGATAATACTTCACAAAATTTTACTGCTTATGTTTATACTTATCTGCATACTCATAACAATATACTTATGTCAGATGCCATTGATAGAGATGTAGAAGAGTATATAAGGTGGAAAGAAGATACTATTTCACTTAGAGATTTCTTATTTAAGGCAATTGAAGAAACCTGGATAGACTCAACAAAAATATATTCAGGAGATAGATATGGCGATAGAGATACTATATTTAATTCTCTTGTGGCATATATAATGGGAGAGCTTGATGATAATGAAGAATTTGATAAGTTAGTTTATAAATTTGCAATAAAAGAAAAATACATAACCAACAGACTTCTAATAATGGCACTTTTTGAACAAGGCTTTTTAGAGTGGAATGATGTTGAGTATGAAAAGATTTCAAAAGCTACTGATGAGTATATGTACACTTATTTTATAAGACTTGTAAGAGATATGGTTTTAAAACCATCAGACTTAGCACTTGATCCTTATGCAGGGTCAATAGTTGTAACTGATGTAAATACAGGAAAACTTAGAACACTCGTTACATACCCATCTTATGACAATAATCTTGTATACAACAGAAAGTATATGGAAGCACTTAACAATAATAAGTCTTATCCACTTGTATGTTGTTCAACTCAAACTCAACTTGCACCTGGTTCTTCATTTAAACCTATTACTGCTCTTGCAGTGCTTGAAGAAAGAAAAATTGATAGACATTTAACAACAAATTGTGATGGAATATTTAATGAGATAGATCCACCAATAAAATGTTGGGCATATCCTTACGACCACGGAGATTTAAATATTATTGATGCGATAAGTGTCTCTTGCAATGTGGTTTTCTCTAAATATGGTCATATGTTGTCATATGATGATTTAGGCAACTATAGTACAGATACTGGTCTTAGAATTTTACAAAGGTATTGTAAAATGTTTGGGCTTGATAAGAAATCTGGAGTAGAGATAGATGAGTTGGCACCAACTATATCTTATACTGACCCGGAGAGATCTGCTATGGGACAAGGAACACATGCTTACAATAATGTTCAACTTGCAAGATATACAGTTGCACTTGCAAATGGTGGAACCCTATATGATTTATCACTAATAGAAAAAGTTACCACTAAAAATGGAGATGTACTTTTAGAATTTAAACCAAAAGAAGTTTCACATTTACCTATCACAGAAGATAGTTTTAAAACTGTCTATGAAGGTATGAGAAAAATGGTTACTGATGGAATTGCAAAGATTATATTTAGGTCGCAAGGCATACAAGTTTGTGGAAAAACAGGAACTGCACAAGAAAGAAATGATAGAACGAACCATGCAGTGTTTGTGTCATTTGCACCTGTGTATGCACCAGAAGTTGCAGTAAATGTTGTCATACCATTTGGATATTCATCTGGAAATGCAGCAGCACTAGCAAATAGAGTATATAATTATTTATATGGGGTGACATCTTTTGAAGAAATATTAACAAAAGGAACTGATGATATAAAGTCAATATCTGTATCAGAATAATGTTTGATTTTAATTTAAAAAATTATGGATTTTTACAATTGATAGTCTGTATAGTGTTAAATATTGCAGGGCTTATTTTCATACAATCAAGTGTAGGAGAAAGAATTTATTCTTTTATGTCTCAGCTTGGCATATCTATAGCCTCACTTATAATTTGTTTGCTTATATCATTTTTGAATTTAAAAAAAATCATGCCAAGGTATTATTGGTTTTTTATTATATCAGTTTTTGCACTTTTGCTTGTGCAAATAACTGGAACAGCCTATGGTAGAAATTCTATAAGATGGATTCGAATACCATTTGTAAGAATGGAAATACAACCATCAGAGTTTGCAAAACTATTCTTAATTTTATTTATATCAATGTATATAGAAAAGTTAGATATTCAGATAAACCAGGTAGGAAATTTAATGAAGGTTATGGGACTTTTCTTTGTACAGTTTATATTAATATTTATACAACCAAATCTTTCAAGTTCACTTATACTTACAGCAATATTTGTAGCTATACTTTTTGCTTCAAAATTAAAGACTAAGTGGTTTGTTATTTTTGGTGGCGTAGCGACATTTTTAGTTCTAATAGTGTATTTATCAGTAAGGCTAAATTTTATAGAATATGTACCGCTTCTTAGGGATTATCAGAAAAATAGAATCATATCATTTTTCACCCCTACAGAAAGAAGTGAAGCACATTATCAGCAAGAAAACTCTATTATAGCAATTGGCTCTGGTAAACTAACAGGAAAAGGAATAAATAATGATTCGCCTAACTCGGTTAAGAATGGTAATTGGCTTGCAGAAGCACAAAATGACTTTATATTTGCAGTGGTTGGGGAAGAGGTTGGATTTGTTGGGTCAGTTATAATTATACTCTTGTATATATTCTTGATAATTAGTTGTATAGTGACTGCCTCGAAACAAAGAGAGTATTATAAAAATCTTGTGTGTATAGGTGTAGCAACCTGGCTTGCAGTACAAACACTTATAAACATAGGAGTTGCTACTGCACTTATGCCGAATACTGGTGTTCCACTACCATTCTTTTCGCAAGGGGGATCATCACTTTTGTCAATATATATGGGGATGGGCTTTGTATTAAATATTAGGAGAGAGACAAGAATATAGTAAAAATGAAATTCAATATTATAAAAAAAATTATACTAACATTTATTTTAATATTTACATTGTTACTAAGTGCTTGTAGCAGATTTAGAGTCAATTATGATAATAAAAGACTTATAGGTAATCTATATAAGGCAAATGAAGATACTTTTGCAGAGGGGACAGCAGAAAAAATTGTAGTGCCAGATGCAAACCTTGAACAAATAATTGAAAATGTAGGAGCGGAAAGTTATATTATAGCTTCACTTGATAGAAAAAAATCTGGATATACAAAGTATCATAATCCATATAAAAAAATGCCTATGGCTAGTCTTACAAAAATTATGACTGCACTCATAGTCTTAGAAAATGTGGATGATTTATCAAAAGAGTATTATGTGACATCAGAAGATCTAGATCTAGAACCAGATGAATCAAGAGCAAACTTAAAAAATGGTGATAAATTATCTGTTAGAGATTTATTGTATGGTTTATTAGTACCATCTGGTAATGATGCGGCCACAGTTCTTTCAAAAAATGTATTCAATAATTATGATAATTTTATAATCGCTATGAACAATGAGGCAGAAAGACTTGGTGCTATAAATACTCATTTTGATAATGCTGTAGGTCTTGATTCAGATTATCATTTTTCAACAGCCTATGATTTGTTTTTAATAACAAGAGAAGCAATGAAGTATCCGATATTTAGTGAAATTACAACAAGTAAAGAGTATACAGCAAATATTTTACAAAGCGACGGGATTATAAGAAGTGAAAAGTGGCAAAATACAAATTACTTTGTGACAGAAGAACTTTTAATGAGCTCCAATGTTTCATTACTTGCAACTAAAACTGGTAATACAAAAAAAGCTGGAAGTTGCTTAATTTTAACAACTAAAGATAAAAAAAGTGGTGATTATTTTATAAGTGTAGTGCTAAATGCAAAGTCAAAAAGAAATTCATACTATAATACAAATGCACTTTTAAGTGCAATTACAAAATAATGGTTTTTAACAATTTAATTAAAAGAAAAAAAAATATAAGTAATAATGTTGAAGCAAAAGAAGATAAAAAGACTAAAAAAAAGTCTTTGACTTCTTATGTTTTCAAAATTTTTATATTTTTGGCGATGATAGTACTCGTATATACAATATCATTTTTTGTAAGAGTTTTTAATAAAAATGAAGTGAAGATATATGAGGTCACTACAGGAGAGATTGTAAATGTTGATAGACATAGAGGATTCATATATAGGGATGAAAGTATAGCTAATTGCGTAAATGATGGGTATATAAATTTTTTTGTAACAGATGCAGAGAGAGTAAATAGAGGTGCGTTTATATATACGATTAATGATGAACCAAGTGAAATTAAGCATTATGAGCTTAATGATAACGATAGAAATATTATCAAGCAAAATATTAAAATGTATAATAATAATATTTCAAATCTTGATTTTTCAAATATATATCTAGCGAAAGATGGTTTAAGTGAACTCATTAATGAGATAAATATAATAAAACAATTAGAGGATATAGATATAGAAAAAGAAATTAGTGCAAAAGAAAAAGGTTATGCACAATATGCAGGGCTTGTATCTTTTTTGATTGATGGATATGAGAATACTAAGATAGAAGAATTTAATGAAGAAATAATAAAGAATTACAATATTATAAAATATATATCACAAAAAAAAGTAGTAAAGAAAAATGATCAAATTTACAAAATTGTAAAAAATCCAGAGATTTCAATTGCCTTTGATAGTTCTTATGATTATGATAATTATGATAAGAAGAATAATTTACGAATAAAATTTGTATATGAAAATGTAACTACAAATGGTAGAATAGAAAGTTTTATTGGCAATGATAATAAGAAACATTTTAAATTAGTAATAACAGACTATCCAGAAAAGTTTTTAAATAAAAGAGTTGTAGATTTTGAAATTGAAAATAAAAAAGTTAATGGATTTAAAATTCCAATTAAATCTATAATCTCAAAGAATTGTTATGTAATACCAAAAACAATGGTTGAGAAAGATATGGAAACAAATGAAAATATATTATATAAAGTTGGAGCAAATGGCGTAAGAGAGAGAATATCTTTTAATATAGCAAAAGAAGATGATAAATATTGTTATATTTCTATAGATGACACTCTTTCAGGTATAAGATATGGAGATGTTTTAACTAATAGATATAGGGATACATATTCATTAAGCGAAGTGGTAAAACTTGAGGGTGTATACAATATGAATAAGGGATATGCTGTGTTTAAGAATATAGAAGTAATTGATAGGACAAATGAGTATGCTATTATAAAGAAAGATACTATTAATGGAGTGGCAATATATGACCATTTAGCCTTAAATGCAAATAATATAAAAGAAGGAGATTTAATATCGTAATTTTTTAATATTTATGGTATAATAAATAGTTAATTATTTAAATTCATTTTAAATTAGATATATTGGAGGATTGTATGAGTATTTTAAATGAGGTAAAAAAGACAGTAAAGAAAATATTTGACACGGAAGATGATTTGGTTTTTGATGATGAGAATGAGTTTCAAGATAATTCTTCACAAAATAGTTTTTCCTTGCCAAAAGCATTTACAAAAAAAAGCAATAATAATAATTTACAATTCCAAAATAGACAGCAAGATTTAAACCTAGGTGCTCATAGTTTTGATGTGGCAAGAAACAATCAAAGTCAAAAAACTAAAAGCAATGGAAAAATTCAAGTTTATGTTCCTAAGACATTTGAAGAGGCTTTTCCAATTGTTAAAAGTGTAAAAAATGGTTTTACTGCCATGGTAAATGTAGAGATAGCAAATTCGCAAGTTGCACAAAGAATAATAGATGTCATATCTGGAGCAATATATGCACTTGATGGTGATTGTAAAAAAATGGGAGAGAAGCAATATATATTTTCTTTGAGCGCTGATACAATTGGAGCAATGGACTATTTACCAACTAACAATAACATGAATCCAAATCAAAACCAAAATATGAATGGATTTAATTTTAATATGCAAAATCCTTACGATATGGGATCTTCTATGCCTCAGCAACCATTTACACAAGCATTTAATCCAGGTCAAAATTTTAATCAAGGAAATAATTATGGGCAACAAAATTTTAATCAAGGACAAAATTTTAATTTTGGTCAAAATGCCGAAAAGATTTCACAAGACTTACAGTCATTTTATCAACCACCAAAGTCTCAATTTTAATAATAAAATTTATGAATAAGAGTTTTATAAAATATCTAGTATTTGTTTTTATAAGTGTTATCTTGATTGCTGTAGATCAAATTACTAAAAAAATGGCATTAAAACATTTATATAATAATAAGCCTTATGTAATTGTTGACAATGTGTTAGAACTTACCTATGTTGAGAATCGAGGAGCTGCATTTGGAATTTTGCAAAACAGACAGGAATTATTCTATATATTAACTATTGTTGTATTGCTTGTTATATGTTACTTGCTATATAGAATTGATGATATTAAAAATAATTTGTTGTATTATATTGTTTTGATACTCATATTTTCTGGAGCAATAGGAAATTTCATAGATAGATTAAGAAATAAATATGTTATTGATTTTATATATTTTAAACCTATTAATTTTCCAGTGTTTAATTTTGCAGATATTTATATTACTATTGCATGTTTCTTGATGATAATATATTTAATATTTGAAAATAAAAAAGAAAAAGATTTAATTAAAGGATAATATTACATATTATAGTTTATGATTCTTTTTGTGAATAATGAAAATGATATAAATAAGCGACTAGATATTTTTATTAAGGAAAATACCGATCTAAGCAGGACTTATATAGATTCACTTATAAAAGAAGCGTATGTAAAAGTAAATGATATAGTAGTTTTAAAATCATCATATAAAACAAGAATTAATGACATAATTGATATAACTGAAAAAGAAGTAGTTGAATTAGATTTAAAGCCAGAGAACATACCACTTAATATATTGTATGAAGACGAAGATATACTTATAATTGACAAAGTAAGAGGTATGGTAGTTCATCCATCAAATGGTCATCTAAGTGGGACACTTGTAAATGCAATATTATATCACTGTAAAGATAATTTATCATCAATAAATGGTGTCATAAGACCTGGAATAGTTCATAGAATTGATAAAGATACATCAGGTATTTTATGCATATGTAAAAATGACTTATCACACAAAAACATAGCGAAACAATTTGCAGAACATTCTAATGTTAGGAAGTATAAAGCCATAGTGAGGGGTAATATCTCGCAAAATGAGGGCATAATTAATAAGCCTATAGGTAGAGACAAGAGAAATAGACTTAGGATGGCAGTAGATAAAAATGGCAAAGAAGCAATAACGGAATACAAAGTTTTAGAAAGATATAATAATTATACTTTGATAGAATGTAGTTTAAAAACAGGGCGTACGCATCAGATAAGAGTTCATATGAAAGATTTAGGACATCCATTACTTGGGGATCTAGTATATGGAAAAGTTGACAAGAATTTTAAAGAATTGAATGGGCAGATGTTACATGCATACTACCTTGAAATTGATCACCCAAGAACAAATGAAAGGATGGTCTTTAAGTCTGAACTACCTGAATATTTTTTAAAAGTTGTAAATAAAATAAAGAGTAATAAGATAAATAAAAATGAATGAGAATAATAATAAAATTAAATTATTTTGTAAAGACGAATTAATTTATAAATTACTGATTTTATTAGCAGTGATTGTATTTGGTATTTTAATATTCAAAATAGTTGATAATTATGGTGATACTGATACTTTTAAAACAGTATCAAAAAAACCATTTAAAGAAGTATCAAATAAAGAAGAAGCGTTAAATTTGGCATATAGTGGTATTGAACAAGTATATGTAGCGAATGACAATTTGAGTCCGACGAATTTGAATATTGCAAAAATTTATAAAGAAGTAAGAGACGATGAGGATAAAAATTTTTTTAAAGAAAATTCACCAGTTCCTACAACTATTGATAGTATAATAGAAGTAAATAAGGATGAAGAGATAGAAGCAGAACCAGTTGAAATAAAAACATCTGCATTTCAAATATATGAAAAGATGCAGAAAAGATATCAAACATTAAGACAATCTTTATATAATATGGTTGGGTCAAAGCCAGTAAATATAGTTCGACAATATCAATATGACGGTTATAGCATTATAGGAAAATATAATCCTGAAGACCCAAGCCATGTGCCAGGAAAGAGGCACACTTGGTTTATTCCAAATTTCCAAAATGTTAATTTGTATTATCAAGATGGTGATGGGAATCCTTTGGATGATGATAATAATATAAAAGACATTATGAGCATGGCATCGGTATATACATATTATAAAAACCCTTATGATGTAGATACTTTTTTAAAATATTGTTACAATTTATTCGATAGTTCATATTCATGTGTTGCAAGTGTAAGTGAAGTTTATTTTTGCTCGGGTTGTATGCATTATGATGAAAATAGTGTTGCTACTTTTAGCATAATTAAAAATGAGCCAACTTTAGAAAAAATTAAAAAAGAAACTACGCCACAAAAAGTTTTACCTAAGGATATACCTTATAAAGCAGGAAAGTTACAAAGATTAAATAATGATAACCATGTTGTACTTGAAAGCAATTATAGTGATTATGTGAAAAATATTTATGAAGGACATACTAATCCTGAACTTAATTACTGCCCTGGACATGTAGATTTAAATTTATATGTGAAGGTATTGACTATAGATTCTGCAAACAGCTTGTTTAATATTGATAAGCTGTATGGAAACAAGGGTTCTAATTATCAAAGAAATTGGCATGGTTGGGATATATACAAAAAAAATGAAGCAAGATTACTTTCATATAAAGATTGGGAAAAAGATTATGGACTCAGTGTTTCATTTATTGAGTTTATAGAACCATTAACTCAGGAAGAGATTAATTATTATTTAAGTAGATTAAATAAAGATTTATCACCAAATAGAGTGGCTGTAATTGAAACTGCTCTTAGATCTATTGGTAAAATACCATATTATTATGGTGGGAAAACACATAATTTTGGTTATGAAAAGAATGCTTTTGGAACAAAGGTTCCTGCTGACTATAAGGGTAGGTGTTTGAAGGGACTCGATTGTAGTGGATGGGTAAACTGGGTATATGGAACAACATTTAATAAGTATATAATAAAATCTGAAGGAACAAATAAATTAGCTGGTGAAGGGACAAAAATAATAAGAGATGAGTTGTTGCCAGGAGACATAATTGTAAGACCGGGAATAGATTCACATGTAATGATGTTTTATGAATGGGCTGAAGATGGAAAGATGACAGTAATTCATGAAAATGGTGGAGTGAATAATGTGAGCATAGGAACATTTGATGCATACTATCCATATTATAGAAGGATTTTAAATTCATAATGTATAAGAATATTTTAAAAAGATCAATCATACTAATTGTTTTTATTCTTGTATTACTTGCCTTGACATTTATTAATCAGAATTATATTAAAAACAATAATATATTTAATAACAATTTATATAGCAATGAATTGTCTAATAAAATAAAGAATAATGACTTAAATGAAGTGAATTACAAATTTATCAATGATGATTTAAACAGTATTGATGACATATTAAAGGAACAAATGAATTTTGAAGTTGATAGATTGAAGAAAACAGAGTATTATGGTATAGCTGAAAATATTTATTCAAATAAAATAAATGAAATAGTAAGAATACTGAATGACAAACTTGATGATGAAGATTTTCATAGATTAGAACTTGACATAGATGATTTTCAAAAGAATATTGATTTCGCCATTACTGATTTGGAAAATACTATAGAGTCAACAGTAGAATTTGAGTATTATAAAAATAAATATTTATATGAAGAAAAACAAAAAAAATGTAGAGATATATTAGAAACATATAAAGGGTTTCTACAGTAAGGAGGGAATATGGATAAAATTTTAGGAGAATTCGTATTACAAGTTATTAAAGCAGTATTCTATGTGTTTATACTTATTCTTGCAGTGAATCTTGGAACAAATATGGCAAAAAAGAAAAATCTAAAAGAAAATGATAATGCAAGCAAGGAGTAGAATATTGCTATGAAAAAGTATTCAGTAAATGAGTTAAGAGAATTATTTTTATCATTTTTTGAGTCAAAAGGTCATCTTAGACTCAAAAGTTTTTCTCTTGTACCACAAAATGATAATAGTCTTCTTATAATAAATTCTGGGATGGCACCACTTAAACCTTATTTTAAAGGTATTGAGACACCACCACGTAAAAGAGTAACTACTTGTCAAAAATGTATAAGAACTGGTGATATAGACAACATTGGTCATACTGCAAGACATGGTACTTTTTTTGAGATGCTTGGAAATTTTTCATTTGGAGATTATTTTAAGAAAGAGGCTATAACTTGGAGCTGGGAGTTTTTGACTGTAACTCTCGGACTTGATCCAAATAGATTATATCCATCCGTATATGTTGATGATGATGAAGCTTATGATTTGTGGCATGAAATGATAGGAATACCAAGTGAAAGAATTTTTAAATTTGGGAAAGAAGATAATTTTTGGGAACATGGTTCTGGACCTTGTGGTCCTTGTAGTGAGATATATTATGATCGTGGAGAAAAGTATGGATGTGGTAAGCCAACTTGTACTGTAGGTTGCGATTGTGATAGGTATATGGAAGTGTGGAACAATGTATTTACACAATTTGATAATGATGGGAAAGGCAATTATACAGAACTTGAACAAAAAAATATAGATACAGGTATGGGTCTTGAAAGACTTGCTGTAGTGTGCCAAGATGTTGAATCAATATTTGAAGTTGATACTAATAAAGAACTTATGGACAACATAAGTCTTATTACTCATCACATATATAAAGATGATCCAAAAGCTGATGTATCACTTAGAATAATCGCTGACCACATAAAGAGTTGTACCTTTATGATTTCAGATGGAATATTACCATCAAATGAAGGAAGAGGCTATGTATTAAGACGACTCCTTAGAAGAGCAGTTAGACATGGCAGGATACTTGGGGTTAAGAAAGCATTTATGACTGATCTTGCAAAAGTTGTAATCAAACTTAATAAGAGTCACTATACTGAACTTTTTGAAAAGCAGGATATGATTTTAAATGTTTTGAAAGCAGAAGAGGATAAGTTTAATCAGACAATAGATCAAGGTCTTGAAATTTTAAATCAAATATTACCAAATATAAAAAATAATATTTTGAGTGGTGACGATGCATTTAAGTTATATGATACTTATGGTTTCCCACTTGACCTTACGAAAGAAATACTTGAAGAAAAAAATATAAAAATTGATGAAGAAAGATTCAATGTTCTTATGAAAGAACAAAAAGTTAAGGCAAGGGAAGCGAGAAAAGAATCTAATTATATGGGAAAAGACATCACAGTATTTGATGAACTTCCAAAAGATATGTCTTCAAAATTTGTTGGATATGATAGTTTGACAGGTAGTGGAAAAATATTATCCATTGTATCAAATAATAAAATAGTGAATTCCATAAATGAAGATGAAGAAGGCGTAATTATAACAGATGAAACTAATTTTTACCCTATGATGGGTGGACAGGCTGGCGATACTGGAGTAATTAGTTTAGATGATGCAAAATTTGAAGTTTACGATACAATTAAAATTCAAAATATAAAGATTGGACATATAGGCAGAGTAATAAGCGGAAGTTTTTCAAATAATAATACTGTAAAACTAGAAGTAGATACTACCAATAGACATTTAACAGCCATAAACCATACTTCAACACATCTTTTGCAAGCAGCACTACGTGAAGTTTTAGGAAAGCATGTAGAGCAAGCAGGATCTCTTGTGGAGTATAATAGACTTAGGTTTGATTTCACTCATTTTAAACCTTTAACGGAAGATGAGATTGAAAGAGTTGAAAAAATAGTCAATGAAAAAATTAATGAAGCAATAAGTGTTGTTAAAAAAGAAATGCCAATAGAAGAAGCTAAAAAAGAAGGAGCTATGGCACTTTTTGGTGAAAAATATGGAGATGTAGTAAGAACGGTCAGAGTTTCGGATTTTTCATTTGAGTTATGTGGTGGAACACATATTGATAATACTTCTGAAATTAAATGTTTTAAAATAGTATCTGAAACTGGTGTTGCAGCTGGCATTAGAAGAATTGAGGCTATAACATCTGATACCTTACTTAAATATTATAGTGATGAAGACAAGGCACTTAAAAATATTTCTACATTGTTAAAAACTAACAATGAAGATTCATATGAAAAAGTAAATGGACTAATTAAAGAGATAAAGGAATTAAAATCACAGATTGAATCACTTAAAAAACAAGTATCTTCAAATGAAACCAGTGATATAAAAGCTGAAAATATAAATGGACTCAATGTAATCATAAATAGTTTTGATGGTAAGAATGCAGGCGAACTTAAAGATATAGTAGATAGCATAAAAGATAAAATTGATAATTATGTTGTTGTCGCATTTTCTAAAAACAATAGTGATGTTGATATTGTTGTATCATTATCAGATACTGCAATCGATAAAGGTTTACATGCAGGAAATATATTAAAGCAATGTGCAAGTGTAATGTCAGGTAATGGTGGTGGTAGAGATAAATTTGCTCAAGGAAAAGGAAAGGATGCAAGTAAATTAAATGAAGCGATGAAACTTGCAAAAGATTTGATCAGTGGATAAGTTAGTTTTAAACATTGTGAATGTACTTAGCAAATCATTTTCAAAAGAAATGATAGTTTTTATTATTTCTTTAATGCCTCTTCTTGAGCTTAGAGGTGGTCTTATAGCTGCAGCACTACTTAAAATACCATATGCGAGAGCAGCACTTATATGTATAGTAGGAAATGTTTTGCCAATTCCATTTATACTTTTGTTCTTGAATAAAATATTTGATTTAATGGAAAAGTGGGAGCCGACAAAAAAATTAGTTAAGTTTTTTAAAGATAAAGCAATAAAGAATAAACCAAAAATTGATAAATATGGTCTTCTTGGATTAATACTCTTTGTAGGAATACCACTTCCAGGTACTGGGGCATGGACAGGAGCCCTTGTTGCATCTGTTTTCAATATGGACATTAAAAAGGCAAGTCTTGGAATATTTCTCGGGATTATTTTAGCGTTTATAATAATGTCTATTGTATCATATGGCATTATAGGTAATATTATTAGATGATTTGGAAGAAAATAACAATTGATACATTGGTAGAAGCGGCTGATATAGTCGCTTCAGTTTTATTTGACAATAATATAGTTGGAGCGGAAATTGAAGATAATCAAAATTTGACTGAAGAAGAATTAAAAAAAATGTATGTAGATATACCTAAACTTAACATTGATGATGGAAAGTCAAAAGTAAGTTTTTATGTATCTATAGGAGAAAAAACTAAAGATAAGTTTGATTCTGTTGATAAGAATGTAGTTGATAATAGTTATATGATGTCAAATGACAATATATTTACTAAAGAAGAGTATAATGAAATATTAACAAATGTAAAGAATGAGCTTGAAGAATATAGAAATTTCATGGATATGGGAAGTCTTATTTTTAGTGAAGAGTTGCTTGATGATGAGATATTTTTAAATAAGTGGAAACAAAATTTTAAAAGTGTAAAAATTGATGATATAAATATTTTGCCATCTTGGGAAAAGAACATAAATGATAAAGAAATAAATATATTTATTGAACCAGGGAATGCATTTGGAACTGGACAACATGAAACAACAAGGCTTTGTGTTCTTGCAGTTAAAGACATAATAAGCAAGAATAATGCTTTGAATTTTTTGGATATTGGTTCAGGCTCTGGTATACTAAGTATAATTGCTTATAAGTTAGGAGTAAAAAAAGTATATGCTATTGAAATAGATGAAAATTGTGAATTTAATTTATTAGAAAACCTTAAATTAAATAATATTAATAATGTAACAAAAATTGATGAAAACGATTTTGGTATAGTAAATAATGATAAACAAGAGTTTATATATGGCTTTGGGAATGTAATAACTGATGCTTGGCTTAAAACATTTTTAAGCGTAAAAAAGTATGATATAATAGTCGCTAATATTTTAGCACCTGTAATTATTTCATTGATAGAGAAGGCTGATCTCGTGTCATATTTAAATAAAGGTGGGAAACTTGTTTTAAGTGGTATTATAAAAGAAAAAGAGAAAGATGTGAGGAAAGCACTAGAAGATACTTTTGAAATTCAAAATATAGTTTCAAATAATGATGGCGAATGGGTTTCTATTGTTTGTGAGAAAAATAATTACAAGTAAATTTATGAATGATATAAGTATTTTAAATAAGAATAGTGAGTATGCTAATAATAGAAAAAAATTTTCAATTTTTAGAATATTTTTTTCTCCAATGTTTTTTATTGCACTATTTTTTATTATAGAACTAATACTCATTTTTTTCTTTTCGGATTTTTTCTATAAGAAAGAACTTCAATTTATTATTATAATTTTAAATATCGTTGAAATTATATATATAGTAAACTCTAAAAAAATGAAGGATTCTTTTAAGATAGTATGGATGCTGGTATTTATAGCTATGCCAATTTTTGGAGTTTTATTATATATTGTGCTTAGATTTACAGATTTATTTAGTGGTAATAGAAATAAGCTTAGGGATACAGTTATAAATGCAAAAAAGTATTATGATTTTTCCTATAGTGATGAATTAAAAAATAAGAATAACGTGAATAATGAAGTTTACCATGAAATTTCATTTTATAATTATTTTTATAATTATGTTAAATGTCCAGTATATAGAGATGCAAAAGTTCATTATTTTGATAATGGGAAAGATGCATTTGAAGATATACTTTGCAAGATGAAGGAAGCAAAGAAATTTATATTTATTGAGATATTTATATTGGCGGATGGTATAGTATGGCAAGAAATGTTAAAAATCCTTAAAGAAAAGGCTAAAGAAGGAGTAGAAGTCAAATTATTAGTTGATGGATTAAATAGTATATTTAGATTTAATAAAAGATATTGTGAATACTTAAAATCGTTTAATATTGATGCTAAAATTTTCAAACCTATATCACCACTTATTGCAAGTACGCAGAATAGAAGAGACCATAGAAAGATATTTGTAATTGATAATGAGATTGCATATACAGGTGGCATCAATATAGCCGATGAGTATGCTAATCTATATGAAAGATTTGGATATTGGAAAGATGATTGTATAAGAGTTGAAGGAAAGGCTGTAGATAGTTTTACAATAATGTTTATGCATTTGTGGCATATATATTCTAAATCTAAGGTAATAGATTTTGATAAATATTTAGTAAAACAAGAAAAAACATATGAAGTGAAAAGTGAGCTTGCATATATTCCATATACTGATTATCCTAATCTAAGTGAAAATATTTCATATGAAATATTTAAGTATATGCTTAATTCTGCAAATAAATATATGTATATTATGACACCCTATCTTGTAATAGATGAAGCGATGGTTGAGACAATAGAGTCAGCAGCAAAAAGAGGTGTGGATGTCAGAATAATTGTTCCAAGAATACCAGATAAAAAATATGTCTTTTATGTAAATAGAAGTTATTATAGATCGCTGGTGCTTGCTGGTGCAAAAATCTATGAGTATATGCCGGGATTCATTCATTCTAAAGTATATTTGCAAGATAGTAAGAGAGTTGTAGTTGGAACTGCAAATCTTGATTATAGAAGTCTTTATATGCATTATGAAAATGGAATATACATATATAATGATGAAAATGTACTTAAAGATATAAAAAATGATTTCAATAAAACTTTATCTGAGAGCAAAGAGATGACTATGGAGGAAATAGTAAAGATGCCTCTTAGATATAGATTTTGGGGAGCATTGCTTAAAGTGTTTGCTCCACTTATGTAGGGAGATATGAACATGAGTGAGATGATTAGAATTGAAAATGAAAAATTTGTTGTGAAGCTTTTATCATTTGGCGCTATATTGCAATCATTTTATGTAAAAGAATATGGTGTTGATATTGCACTTGGTCTTGATAGCACAGAAAAATATTTAGTAAAGGGAAGCGCATCTATGGGTAAGTCAATAGGCCGCTGTGCCAATCGTATAGGTGGTGCAAAATTTAATTTAAATGGTTTAGAGTATAAACTACTTGCTAATAATGGACCTAATTGCCTTCATAGTGGAGAAGTGTCATTTGGAGATATAGAATGGACTATAAAAGAGCATAGCGATACAAAAGTTGTATTCGCATATGAAAGTCCGGATATGGAGTCCGGTTTTCCTGGAAATATGAAGGTGGAAGCAAGTTATGAATTGAAAGGTGATGAGCTTATAGTAACATATGAAGGCTTATCAGATAAAGATACTATTTTTAATATGACAAATCATACATATTTTAATTTGAATAAAGATAAAAAAAATATTTTTGATCTTGAATTAGAAATCCCAGCAACAAAAGTAAATCCAAATGACGAAAATGGAATGGCAATGGAAGAAACAGTTGATGTGGATGGGACAGAATTTGATTTTAGGAACTTTAAAAAACTTGGTGATGTGGTAAATGAAAATGGTTTAGAATTGAATCAGTATTGCAAAAATTTATTAAATAACAAAAGTGATGCCTTGAATGGTAATTATTATATAGATAATATTGATAATAATTTTGTCTATGAAAATAATGATGAGAAGGTTTTATGTAGATTAAAAAATGATAGAATGCAGTTGGAAATTAAGAGTGATTTGCCTGGTGTTCAAATATATACTGGAAAATCACTAAATATAGAAGGAAAAGATGGATATTATGGCAAGTATGCTGGCATAGCAATGGAACCACAATTCTGTCCAAATGCTATAAATTATAGTAAATTTATGAAGCCAATTTTGAAGGCTGGAGAGAGAGTAAAGCATATAATCAAGTATAAAGTATTAGTTTGATGTGTTAAAAATGAATCTAATTTATAATCGTTTGTTTCAAAATAAGAGTTGTAATTATTATTAAATTTTATCAATTATTTTAGGAGATGAATTATGTTTAAAGACTTTTTTATTTACTTAATCTATACTTGTTATGTAATGTATGGATGGACAACATCACTTCTCGGCGGTGTATGGCCAAAAATGTCAACCGACATAGGTGCTGGTGTTACATTGATTGGAATACTCACCACTATTAATTATATATCATCAGGCTTATCCAGTTTTTCAACATACAAGATAAGAATGAAACTTGGAACAAGTCGTTCCAATGTGTTAGGGCTTTCACTTTCTGCAATTAGTATGTTAATACTTGCAAATGCTACTAGTTTTGCTGCAATAGTTGTTGCTACAATTTTTTTAGGAGCAAGTGCTGGTATAATAGATGTTAATTCAAATAGCTATGTTGTTAAAGGATATGAAACAAAATGGGTTTCATTTATGCATGCTTGTTGGGGACTTGGAGCAACTATTGGGCCAATGGTTATGAGCTTTGCACTTGTATATTTAAGCAATTATAGAATTGGATTTTATATTACTTTTGTAATAATCGTAATTGTAAATGCTTCAATGTTGTTTGCTAAAAAATATTGGGATGAAAAAAAGAAAATGCTTGACCCAAAATATGTTGAACTACATTCAGTTTCTGATTCTGAAAAAGAAGCAAATGTTGGATTTACTGATATTTTAAAAGTTAAAAATGCCCTAAAGATTTTAATATGTTTTATGCTTGCAAATGGAGCAGGATGTTCACTTTCTGCCTGGGTAGCAACTATGGCAGTTGAACAAAGAGGATTGGCAGTTGCAGAGGCAGCTATTGCGTCATCAACTTTTTTCTTCGCACTTATGAGTGGAAGAATATTTTTTGGAATGTTGGCTGACAAAATCGGTATTGCTAAAACACTACTTATTTGTATGGGCTTAACAGTTATATCAGTCATTTGCTATTATATTCCATATAATAGTTTATCAATAGTATATATTCATTCAGCTATTATAGGTTTTGTATCAGGATCCCTTATACCTTTGCTTAATTCAAATATAAAAGAATTATTTGATACTAAGTATTTGAGCCCACTTATAAGTTTTGGTGGAGTTTTTGGACTTGGTGGTATAGCGCTTGGGTCGGCAATTATGACATTTGTTGCAAATGCCTTAGGAATTGGGCATGTGCAAATAGTTCAAATCATAGCATTTATAATACTTTTTGCACTTTATGGAAGTATAGCAAAGGATAAACTTGAGAAAAACGCATAAAACAATATAATAATGCATATTTATAGCAATAATAGGAGACAATAAAAGTTTAATAAAATTTTAATAAATATTGAAAAAAGCAAGAAAAAACCTTGCTTTTTTTATTTTTTTTTGCTAAAATAGTAGGGCTGTGGCATGGTAGCGTTGATCTATGAGGTTGCAGATTTAGAAAAAAAATAATTTAAATTTGGTTTTCATAGGGAGCAAGTGTCAAAATAATTTTGATAGCTGTCACTGTATACGAGGGGTTTATTTTTTTGACTTTACAAATCCGATACACCCGAACCCGTGTACAGTCACCGCTTTTAAACACAAAAGTTTAAGGAGGCGACTTTTTTTATGGCAAAGCAAGTAATGAGAATAATCGTTAAAGGTTATGATCATAGTTTAGTTGATGAGGCTTCACTAAAAATTGTAGATAACTGCAAGAGAAGTGGCTCAGTAGTTTCAGGACCAGTTCCACTTCCAACAAAAAAAGAAGTAGTTACAATTTTAAGAGCTGTTCACAAGTACAAAGACTCAAGAGAACAATTTGAGCAAAGAACACATAAGAGACTTATTGATATCATAAGTCCAAACTCACAACTAACAAATACACTTCAAGGTTTAGAAATGCCTGCAGGTGTAGCAATCGATATCAAAATGAAAAATAATTAGTAGATGAGAGCGACGTCGCTTCGACATTTACGAAAGGAGAATTAAAACATGAAGAAAGCAATACTCGCAGAAAAAGTAGGAATGACAGAAATTTGGTCAGACAAAGGAGTGCTCATTCCAGTAACTGTTCTTCAAGCTGGACCTTGTATAGTTACAAAGGTTCTTACAAAAGAAAAAGAAGGTTACGAAGCAGTACAAGTTGGATTTAAAGATGTTAAAGAAAAACTTGTCAACAAACCAAATGCAGGACAATTTAAAAAAGCAGGATGTCCTGTAAAAAAATATTTGAGAGAATTCAAATTTGAAAATGCATCTGAGTATCAACTTAATCAAGAAATCAAAGCAGACATATTTGCAGTTGGTGATAAAGTTGATGTAACAGGTGTTAGCAAAGGTAAAGGATACCAAGGTGTTATTAAGAGACTTGGACAACATAGAGGTCCTATGAAACACGGTTCTAAGTTCCATCGTCACCAAGGTTCAAATGGTCCTGCTACTACACCAGGTAAAGTTAGAAAAGGCAAAGGAATGCCTGGACACATGGGTGTAGAAACTATAACAACACAAAATCTTGAAGTAGTAAGAGTTGATGCAGAAAAGAATTTAATCTTAATCAAGGGTGCTTGCCCAGGAGCAAATAAATCTCTTATAACTATCAAAGAAACAGTAAAGGTATAGAAAGGGGGTAAATGAATATGGCAAGTGTATCTGTATACAATATGGACGGACAATCAGTTGGAAGTATTGACTTAAATGATGCAGTGTTTGGTGTAGAAGTTAATGAGCATTTACTCCACAAAGCAAGAGTAAGTTTCCTCTCTAACAATCGTCAAGGAACTCAAAAACAAAAAACTAGATCAGAAGTTAGAGGAGGAGGAAAGAAACCTTGGAGACAAAAAGGAACAGGTAATGCAAGACAAGGATCTATAAGAGCACCACAATGGAAAGGCGGCGGAGTAGTATTTGCAGCAGTTCCAAGAGACTATACAATGGATATGAACAAGAAAGAAAAAAGAGCAGCTCTTAGATCAGCACTTACAAACTGTGTTAAAGATAATAACTTCGTAGTTATAGATGAACTTAAACTCGGTGAGATTAAAACTAAGAATTTCAAAAAGGTTCTTGATAATTTGAAACTTGATAAATCCCTTGTTGTTCTTGATACCTTAGATAAGAATGTAGTTTTATCAGCAAGAAACTTAGATACAGTTAAAACTTCTACAGTAAATGAGTTAAATGTATATGACATACTTAAGTACGAAAAAGTTCTTATGACTAAAAATGCAGTTAAAAATGTAGAGGAGGTATATAAATAATGGCTAACTTAACATCATATGACATTATTAAAAAACCAGTAGTGTCTGAAAAAAGTATGAACCAAATGGTTAATAAAAAATATACCTTCATAGTTCATAAGGATGCAACAAAGATTCAAATAAAAGATGCAGTAGAAAAAGTATTTGAAGGCGCAAAAGTTGAAAAAGTCAACACAAGTAATTATGACGGTAAAGTAAGAAGAAGAGGATATACTGTAGGCAAAACAAATTCTTATAAGAAAGCAATAGTAACTTTAACTGAAGATTCAAAAGAAATAGAGTTATTCAATTCACTTTCAAATAAGTAGATAAGTATGGATTTTATAAATCCGCAAAATCTTTAAAGGAGATATAAAGAAATGGCTATAAAAACATTTAAAGCTTACACACCTTCAAGAAGAAAAATGTCAGTTCTTGATAATAAAGATGTTATAACAAAGTCAACTCCTGAAAAATCTCTCCTTGCAAAAAAATCTAAAAATGCAGGAAGAAACAATCAAGGAAAAATAACTGTTAGACATCATGGTGGTGGCAATAGACAAAAATATAGAATAATAGATTTTAAAAGAAAGAAAGATGGAGTAGTCGGTAGAGTAATGGCTATCGAGTATGATCCAAATAGAACAGCAAACATTGCACTCATTTATTATAAGGATGGAACTAAGTCATATATCTTAGCACCAAACGGACTTCTTGTAGGTTCTGAAATAATGAGTGGAGAGAATGCAGAAGCAAAGGTAGGAAATTGCTTACCGCTTCAAAACATTCCAATAGGTGCAAATGTCCATGCAGTTGAACTTACACCAGGACTTGGAGCAAAGATGGTAAGATCAGCAGGTAATACTGCACAGCTTATGGCAAAAGAAGGAAAGTATGCAACACTTCGTCTTCCATCTGGTGAAATGAGAAGAGTTCCTATAATGTGTAGAGCAACACTTGGAATAGTAGGAAATGGTGAGCACAACCTTGTAAATATAGGTAAGGCTGGAAGAAAGAGACATATGGGAATCCGTCCAACAGTCAGAGGATCAGTTATGAACCCTAACGATCACCCACACGGCGGTGGTGAAGGCAAGTGTAGTATAGGTCTTCCAGGACCAGTTACTCCATGGGGTAAACCAGCACTCGGACTTAAGACTAGAAATAGAAAGAAGAATACAAATAAATTAATTATAACAAGAAAGAACGGTTCAGTTCTTAAATAAAAGGGAGGTAGAATAAATGGCACGTTCATTAAAAAAAGGACCATTTGCAGATGAGCATTTACTAAAGAAAGTGGAAGCAATGAATAGTTCAGGTAATAAACAAGTTATTAAAACTTGGTCTCGCCGTTCAACTATCTTCCCTCAAATGGTTTCACTCACAATAGCAGTACATAATGGAAAAACTCATGTTCCAGTATATATCACAGAAGATATGGTTGGACATAAATTAGGTGAATTCGTACCAACAAGATCTTTCAGAGGTCATGGAAGTAGCGAATCAAAAGCATCAGTATCATCAGGATCAAGCGGAGCAGCACCAGCGGCAGCAGCACCAGCAGCAGCAGCAGCACCTGCACCAGCAGCAGCTCCTGCACAAGGTTAAGGAGGTATAGCACATGTCAAAAGGTCATAGAACTCAGATCAAGAGAGAAAGAAATGAGACTAAAGTTGATAAGAGACCAAGTGCAAAACTTTCTAACGCAAGAGTATCTTCAAGAAAAGCTGGTTTTGTACTTGATGCGATAAGAGGAAAGGATGTTGAAGAAGCAATTGGTATAGTAACATATAGTCCAAGATATGCTTCAAGACTTATAAAGAAGCTTATAGAGTCAGCAAGAGCAAATGCTAAAAATAATAACAACATGGATGAGACTAAGTTATATGTAGCAGAGTGCTTTGCAGGCAATGCAACAAACTATAAGAGAATGCATCCAAGAGCTCAAGGTAGAGCATATAGTATTTTAAAAAGAAATTCACACATTACAGTAATACTTGATGAAAGAAAAGAAACAGAAAAAACTACTAAAAAAGTTGAAGAAAAAGTAGAAGGAGGTAACAATGGGGCAGAAAGTTAATCCACACGGTCTTCGTGTAGGCATCATAAAAGATTGGGATAGCCGTTGGTATGAGGAAAAGAAATTTGCTGATTACTTAGTTGAAGATTACAATATAAGAAAATACTTAAAGAAAAAACTTTATGTCGCTGGTATCTCTAAGATAGAAATTGAAAGAATCACAACAAAGATAAATATTACTATTTATACTGCAAAACCTGGTGTTGTTATAGGTAAAGGTGGTTCTGAAATTGAAAAGCTTAAAAAGGAACTTGCAAAATATACTAAATCAGAAATAAATTTAAATATTAAAGAAATTAAGAGACCTGATAGAGAGGCACAACTTGTAGCTGAAAATGTTGCTCTTAACTTAGAAAATCGTATGGCATTTAGAAGAGCAATGAAACAAGCTATGTCAAGAACTATGAAAGCTGGAGCACTTGGTATAAAAGCATCAGTAGGCGGACGTCTTGCAGGTGCAGATATAGCAAGAACAGAGTTCTATAGTGAAGGAACAATACCACTTCAAACTTTAAGAGCTGACATTGATTATGGTTTTGCAGAAGCAAATACTACATATGGAAAACTTGGTGTTAAAGTTTGGATATATAAGGGTGAAGTTCTTTCTGACAAGAAAAAAAAGCAAGGGAAGGAGTAATTTACCATGTTAATGCCAAAGAGAACAAAGTTCCGTAAGTCTTTCAGGGGAAATATGAGAGGTAAAGCAAGTCGTGGTAATGTACTCGCATATGGATCATATGGACTTGTAGCTATGGAACCAAGTTGGATAAAATCAAATCAGATAGAGGCTGCCCGTGTAGCTCTTACAAGATATATAAAAAGAGGCGGACATGTCTGGATAAAAATATTTCCTGACAAACCTGTTACTACAAAACCAATAGGTGTCAGAATGGGTTCAGGAAAAGGTGCAGTTGAGTTTTGGGTAGCAGTTGCTAAACCAGGAAGAGTATTATTTGAAATAGCAGGTATACCTGATGCAGATGCAAAAGAGGCACTTCGTCTCGCTATGCACAAACTTCCACTCAAGTGTAAAATAGTATCAAAAGCAGACTTAGAGGGAGGTGCAGGAAATGAAAAATAGTTTAAACCTTGAAGAATTGAAAAACAAAACACTTGATCAACTTGCACTTGAACTCACTCAAGCAAAGAAAGAATTATTTGAACTTAGACTTAAAAATGCAACTAATCAGCTTGAGAATACAAGTCAAATTAGACAAGTAAGAAAAAATATTGCTAGAATCAATACAGTTATGACTATAAAGAAAAAAGCGTAGGAGGTAGAAATGATGGAGAGAAATTTAAGAAAAACTCGTATCGGTAAAGTTGTTTCTGATAAGATGGATAAAACAATCGTTGTTTCTATCGAAGATCACGTTAAACATCCACTTATAGGAAAGATTGTAAAGAAGACTTATAAACTTTATGCAGCTGATAATGAGAATTCTGCTCATGTAGGCGATACAGTCAAAGTAATGGAAACAAGACCACTCTCAAAACTTAAGAGATGGAGACTTGTAAATATTGTCGAAAAGGCAAAATAATAATGTAAGGAAGGGAAAATTGTATGGTACAACAAGAAACAAGACTTAAGGTCGCTGACAACACTGGTGCAAAAGAACTTCTTTGCATAAGAGTATCAGGTGGATCTTTAAGAAGATATGCAAGAATTGGTGATACTATTGTATGTTCAGTAAAAGATGCAGTGCCTGGTGGACAAGTTAAAAAAGGTGAAGTTGTAAAAGCAGTAGTTGTTAGAACTAAACAAGGTGCTAGAAGAAAAGATGGTTCATATATAAAGTTTGATGAGAATGCAGCAGTTATTATAAAAGAAGATTTGACACCAAGAGGAACAAGAATTTTTGGACCAGTAGCAAGAGAGCTTAGAGATAGAGGATATATGAAAATTTTATCTCTTGCTCCAGAAGTATTATAGGAGGTAACGGTAATGAATAAAATTAAAAAAGATGATGTCGTTATCGTTATCGCAGGTAAGGATAAGGGCAAAAGCGGTCAAGTAATTTCAGTAGATGGAAAGAATCATAAGATACTCGTTAAAGGAGTAAATATGGTTAAAAAACATCAAAAAGCTGGAAAAACTAAGGGCGCTGCAGAATCAGCAATTATTGAAAGAGAAAACTGGTTATCTATAAGTAATGTTATGCTTTCAGTAGATGGCAAGGCAACAAGAGTTGGTTTCAAGATGGAAGGCGATAAAAAAGTAAGAGTCGCTAAAAAAACTGGAAAGGTAATTAAGTAGGGAGGTTAAAATGGCTAGACTTAAAGAATTTTATAATAATGAAGTAAAAAAGAACTTAAAGTCTAAGTTCAATTATAAAAATGATTTAGCTATTCCAAAACTTGATAAAGTTGTTATCAATATGGGTGTTGGAGAAGCTAAAGATAATTCAAAACTCCTTGACTCAGCAGTTAAAGATCTTGAAACTATAACTGGCCAACATGTAATTGTAACTAAAGCAAAAAAAGCAATTGCAAACTTCAAAATAAGAGAAGGAATGCCAATTGGTTGCAAGTGTACTTTAAGAGGAGAAGTAATGTATGAGTTTATTGATAGACTTATAAATCTTGCTCTTCCTCGTGTTAGAGACTTTAGAGGAGTTAATCCAAACGGATTTGACGGAAGAGGAAATTATTCGCTCGGTATAAAAGAGCAAATCATATTCCCTGAAATAGAATTTGATAAGATTGATAAAGTAAGAGGAATGGACATTTGTTTTGTAACAACAGCTAAAACTGATGAAGAGGCAAAAGAATTGTTATCACAATTCAGTATGCCTTTCGCAAAGTAAGGGGGTTTTATGGCGAAAACATCTTTGAAAGTAAAGCAACAAAGGAAACCAAAATTTAGCACACAATTTTATACAAGATGTAAAATTTGTGGTCGTCCACATGCTGTACTTAAGAAATATGGAATTTGTAGACTTTGTTTTAGAGAACTTGCTTATCATGGACAAATTCCAGGCGTCAAGAAAGCTTCTTGGTAAAATAATTTAAAATATTAGGAGGATATCACATATATGAATATGAGTGATCCAATCGCAGATATGCTAACAAGAATTAGAAATGCAAATGCTGCTAAATTTGATACAGTTTGCATTCCTTCATCTAAGATGAAAAAAGCTATAGCTGAAATCTTATTTAATGAAGGTTATATTGAAAAATATGAAATTGTAAAAAGTGCTGTTAATGATAATTTTGAAGATATTAAAGTATATTTAAAATATTTTGATGGCAAGAGAAAAAAAGCAATTACAGGAATTGAAAAAGTTTCAAAACCTGGTCTTAGAGCTTATAGTGGTAAAGATGATATGCCACAAGTATTAAATGGTTTAGGTATTGCTATTGTTTCTACTAATCTTGGAGTTATGACTGATAAAGAGTGTAGAAATAAAAATGTAGGTGGCGAAATATTAGCCCGCATTTGGTAATCTGAAAACTGATACAAGGGAACTTATTAAAGGACCCACATTCAGACAATTTAAGAAAAGGAGAAAAACATGTCACGAATCGGCAAGAAACCCATAACTATCTTAGATGGTGTTACTGTAGATGTAAAAGATAATGTAGTGACAGTTAAAGGCTCAAAAGGAACTCTTACAAGAACATTTGTTCCTGAGATGAAAATAACTGTAGCAGATGGTCATATAAATGTAGAAAGACCAAATGATGAAAAAAGAAATAAATCATTACATGGACTCACAAGAACACTTATCAATAATATGATAGTTGGTGTAACCAGTGGTTACGAAAAAACACTTGAAATAAATGGTGTTGGTTATAAAGCAGCAAAACAAGGAAAGAAACTTAATTTAAACCTTGGCTATTCACATCCTGTAGTATTTACAGATCCAGATGGAATAGAGACTCAAGTTCCTGATGAGAGAACTATAATTATAAAGGGAATTGACAAAGAAAAGGTTGGACAATATGCTGCTGAAATAAGAGGAATGAGAGGACCAGAACCTTATAAGGGTAAGGGAATCAAATATAAAGAAGAACACATTATCCGTAAAGTCGGAAAGACTGGTAAGAAATAAATTTAGGAGGAGAGTAGAATGGTTAACAAAGTTAATAGAGATAAAGTTCGTATTAAAAAACATCAAAGACAAAGAAACCGTTTTATGGGTACACCTGAATGTCCAAGACTTACGGTTTTTAGAAGTGATAAGCACATATATGCGCAAATCATAGATGATGTTAAAAAAGTTACATTGTGTCATGCTTCTACTTTGAAGAAAGACAATTTAGCACACACCAATGACGTAGAGGCAGCAAAGTTTGTAGGTAAGGCAATCGCAGAAGAAGCTAAAAAACTTGGCATTGAGAATGTAGTATTTGATAGATCAGGATATATATATCATGGTAAAGTAGCTGCACTTGCAGATTCTGCAAGAGAAGCAGGACTAAAATTTTAAGGAGGTAGAAAATGAGAAAAGAAACAGAAGAAAAAGAAAAGCTTGAATTAAAAGATACAGTTGTTTCTATTAAGAGAATATCTAAAACCGTTAAAGGTGGAAGAACTATGAGATTTTCTGCCTTAGTAGTAGTAGGTGATGGAAATGGTTCTATAGGTGTAGGACACGGAAAGAGTGCTGAAATTCCTGAAGCTATAAGAAAAGGAAAAGAGCAAGCAATGAGAAATATTGTTAAGATTAATCTTGATAATAATAGATCAGTTCCACATGACTACGTTGGTATTTGGGGAACTAGTAGAGTACTTTTAAAGAGATCTAAAGAAGGTACTGGTGTTATAGCAGGTGGTCCTGTTCGTTCAGTTATGGAAATGGCAGGAATACAAAATATAAGAACTAAATCACTTGGATCAAGAAATAAGAACAATGTTGCACTTGCAACTATTAATGGTCTTATGAATATGAAATCACCAAGTGAAATCGCAACACTTCGTAGCAAAGATGTAAAAGAAATCCTTGCTGGAATAGTTAAGAAGTAGGAGGTAATAATATGGCAAATCAATTAAAGATAACATTAATTCATTCTCCTATAGGTGCTATTCCAAAGCAAAGAGCAACTGTAAAAGCTCTTGGCTTTCACAAACTTTATCAAACAAGATTACATCAAGATAACACAGCTATAAGAGGAATGATACAAAAAATAAACCACTTAGTAAAAGTGGAAGAAGTATAAGGGGGCCTTTATGAAATTATCAGAAATTAAGGGAGCAGAAGGCTCAAGACTTAAAAAACAATATAGAAAAGGAAGAGGTCATGCTTCTGGAAATGGAAAGACAGCAGGTTATGGACACAAAGGACAAAAAGCAAGATCAGGAGCTCCAAGACCAGGATTTGAAGGTGGTCAAATGCCTTTATATCGTAGACTTCCAAAAAGAGGCTTTAAGAAACCAAATAGATTAATTGTTGAAGCACTCAATGTAAGTGAATTTGAGAGATTTGAAAATGGAACAGTTGTAACTGTTGATATGATGATGAAAAATGGTATGCTTAAAGACAAGTTTGACAAAGTTAAGATTTTAGGTAATGGAAATTTAACTAAAAGTTTAACTATAGAAGCTTGTACATTTTCAGAATCAGCAAAACAAAAAATCGAAGCAGCAGGTGGCACATGTAAGACTTGCGAAGGTTGCAAAGCTTACTCAACTCAGGAGAAATAATTATGGTTCAAATGGTTATAAATGCATTTAAAGTAAAAGATATAAGAAAAAAATTACTTTTTACTTTATTTATGCTTATAGTTATAAGATTAGGCAGTAATATACCTGTACCAGGAGTTAACACAGATTTCTTTAAAAACATACTTGATAATATCCAAGCACAAGATGCTGTAGGCTGGCTTTCAAATATGACTGGTGGATCTTTTGAACAAATGTCTATACTCGCATTATCTATTACTCCATATATAACATCAAGTATCATAATGGAACTTTTAACCATTGCTATACCACCACTTGAAGAAATTCAAAAAGAAGGTGCTGATGGAAGAAGAAAAATTGCTGAATATACAAGATATGTAACAGTTATTTTAGCTCTTCTTGAATCAAGTGCGATGGCTATAGGATTTAATGGTTCAGGATTTTTTAAAGAGACACCAGCAGGAGTATTTACAATAATAATTGCAATCTTTGCTATGACTGCAGGTTCAGCCTTCCTTATGTGGGTAGGTGAAAGAATTACTGAGTCAGGAGTAGGAAATGGTATATCAATAGTGCTTTTATTTAATATACTATCTTCATTCCCACAAGATTTAAAGACTATATATGAGAGATTCTTAGTTAATAAAAATATGGCTTTTGTGGTTACATATGCAATCATAATTATCGCTATAATTATTGGCATAATAGCAATTTCAGTTATACTTGAAGATGCAAGACGTGATATTCCTGTTCAATATGCAAGCCGTATTGCTGGAAGAACTTCAGTTGGAAATGGCGTATCAGTTATTCCACTTAAGGTCAATACAGCAGGAGTTATACCAGTAATCTTTGCATCAAGTATTATGTCATTACCACTTATTATTTTACAGTTTTTAGACGTAAGAAATACTATATTTAATGTAATCGCTTCTGTGTTAAATTCAGGTTCATGGTTTAGAGCTGAATATCCTATTTATTCAATTGGATGTTTAATATATGTATTACTTGTTATATTCTTTGCATATTTTTATACTTCAATTACATTTAATCCAAATGAGGTAGCCGGTAACTTAAAGAAAGATGGAGGATTTGTTCCAGGTGTAAGACCAGGCAAAGAAACTGCAGATTATTTAACAAGAATATTGAATTATATTATTTTTATAGGTGCAGTTGGTCTTTGTGTAGTTGCACTTATCCCAATTGTAATATCAGGAGTGTTTAATATTTCAAGAATTTCATTTGCAGGTACATCACTCTTAATCATAGTTGGAGTTATTCTTGAAACATTAAATCAATTAAAATCTCAACTTATAGTAAGAAATTACAAAGGTTTCTTATCTGAATAGGAGATAATATGAATATTGTAATGCTAGGAGCACCAGGAGCTGGCAAAGGTACAATAGCAGGATTTATAAAGGACAAGTATAAAATACCACATATATCTACTGGTGATATATTTAGAGCAAATATAAAAGAAGGCACTGAACTCGGAAGACTTGCAAAGGAGTATATTGATAAAGGTGCATTAGTTCCAGATGATGTAACTATAAATATGGTTATAGATAGACTATCTAATATTGACTGTAAGGATGGATATATTCTTGATGGTTTCCCAAGAACTATAGTTCAAGCGACAGAATTTGAAAAAGCATTACAAAAAGAGAATTCTAAAATTGATGTGTGCATATTGGTTGATGGTGATGACGACATGATAGCAAATAGACTTTCGGGAAGAAGAGTATGCGAGAAGTGTGGCACATCATATCATATAGAACAAATGAAACCTAAAATAGATGGTGTTTGTGACAAGTGTGGTGGCAATCTTATTCATAGAAAAGATGATACAGTTGAAGTTATAAAAGATAGACTTGCTACATATTATGAACAGACACAACCACTAATTGATTTTTATAAAAAAGGTGGCAATTTAAAAACTATCTCTGGATTTTTGGGATCAAAAGAAGAAATAATTAAAGCGATTGATGAAATATTGAAATAAAGGAATTTGTTTAATGGTCACTATAAAATCAGATAGAGAAATTTCACTTATGAGAGATGCTGGCAAGATTTTGGCTTTGGTACATAGTGCTATTGGTGATTATATTAAACCAGGAATTAGCACTTACGAGATTGATAAGTTTGCTGAAAAAGAAGTCAAAAAGCATAATGCAAGTTGTTCATTTTATCATCTTTATGACTTCCCTGGAAATTTTTGCATATCAATAAATGATGAGGTGATACATGGCATTCCATCAAAGAAAAAAATTGTTAAAGATGGAGATATAGTAAAGATTGATGGTGGAGTTAATTACAAAGGTTACCAATCAGATGCAGCAAGAACACATATAGTTGGAAATGTCCCAGAAGAAGTTAAACTCTTAGTTGAGAGAACGAAGCAAGCATTTTTTGAGGGTATAAAATTTGCAAAAGTTGGAAATCATATAAGCGATATAGGTAAGGCCATAGAATTATATATTGAAAATTTTGGATATGGCATAGTTGAAGATTATGTTGGTCATGGAATAGGCAAGAAAGTTCATGAAGATCCAGAGATTCCTAATTTTGAAACAACAAGAAAAGGAATTATGATTAAAAAAAATATGACTTTTGCAATTGAACCTATGATAAATCTTGGAAGCTATGAAGTATTTACTGATTCAGATAATTGGACAGTTAAAACTATAGATGGATCTTTCTCATCACACTATGAAAATACAATTGTTATTACAGACAATGAACCAGAAATATTGTCTCTAATATAAAGAGCAATCTTGCTCATAAAAATTTAACGAGGTATTAAATGTCAAAATCTGACGTAATTGAAATTACAGGAACAGTATTAGAAAAACTACCAAATGCAATGTTTGAGGTAGAATTAGAGAACAAGCATAAAGTTCTCGCCCATATCTCTGGAAAACTTCGTATGAATTATATAAAAATTCTTCCAGGCGATAAGGTTACTATTGAATTATCTCCATACGATTTGTCGAAGGGTCGTATTATTTGGAGAGACAAATAACGAAAGGAGAGTCTAATATGAAAGTTAGATCATCTGTAAAACCTATTTGTGAAAAATGCAAAATTATCAAAAGAAAAGGTTCAATCAGAGTAATCTGTGAGAACCCTAAGCATAAGCAAAGACAAGGTTAATTAGGAGGAAAAAATGGCTCGTATAGCAGGTGTTGATTTACCAAACCAAAAACGTGTTGAGGCTGGATTAACTTATATTTTCGGTATAGGTTTTCCAAAGTCAAATGAAATCTTAAAAAATACTAATGTTGATCCTAACACAAGAGTAAAAGATTTAACTGATGACGAAGTAAAAAAACTTTCTGACTACATTGGTGAACATGTGGCAGTAGAAGGTGATCTTCGTCGTGATGTTGCACTTGACATCAAACGTTTAAAAGAAATTGGATGTTACAGAGGAGTAAGACATAGAAAAGGTCTTCCATGTCGTGGTCAAAAAACCAAGACAAATGCAAGAACTTGCAAAGGTCCAAGAAAAACTGTAGCAAACAAAAAGAAAGAAACTAAGTAGTATTAAAAAATAATCTTCATGTTTTAAAAACAGGAAGAAATAAGGAGAAAGTAGGTTAGTTTAATATGGCAAGCAATAATCAGTCTAAAGCTTCTGGTAAAAAAGCTACTACTAAGAAGCGTGTAAAGAAAAACGTTGAACGCGGACAGGCACATATCCAAGCATCATTTAACAATACTATTGTTACATTAACTGATGTACAAGGAAATGCTTTATCTTGGGCAAGTGCTGGTGGTCTTGGCTTTAAAGGTTCAAAGAAATCTACTCCATATGCTGCACAACTTGCAGCTGAAACTGCTACAAAAGCAGCTCTTATACATGGATTAAAATTTGTAGATGTATTTGTCAAAGGTCCAGGAACAGGTCGCGAAGCGGCTATTAGAGCACTTGAGACAAATGGTTTAAAAGTTACTTCTATAATGGATGTTACACCAATTCCACATAATGGTTGTCGTCCACCAAAAAGAAGAAGAGTATAAGGGAGGTTAATATGGCAGTAGATAGAGGTCCTGTTCTTAAAAGATGTAGAACTCTTGGTATTTCACCAGCTGTTCTTGGCTTAGATAAAAAGATTAAAGAAGATAAGAGCGGAAAGCAAAGAAAAAAATTATCAGAATATGCTTTACAACTTAGAGAAAAGCAAAAAGCAAAATTTATATATGGTATATTAGAGAGACCATTTAGAAATTATTTTGCAAAAGCTGAAAAAATGAAAGGTCAAACAGGTGAAAACCTTATGATTTCACTTGAGAGAAGACTTGACAATGTAATTTTCAGAATGGGTCTTGCAAGAACAAGAAGAGAAGCAAGACAAGTTGTAGGACATAAACATGTATTAGTAAATGGCAAAATAGTCAATATTCCATCTTATCTTGTTAATGCAGGTGACAAAATTGAAATAGCAGAAAAAGCTAAGGAAACAAAAAGATATAAAGAAATAGTTGAAGTTACTGGCGGTAGAATTGCACCAAACTGGATTGATGCAGATGTAACAAATATGAAAGCAACTATCAAAAATATCCCAACACGAGAAGAAATAGATGTTCCAGTAAACGAAATGTTGATTGTCGAGTTGTATAGTAAGTAATATTAAGCATTAGCAAAAATAAATAAGAAAAGGAGTGGGACAAATGTTTGAAAAACCTAACATTAACATTAGAATAGAAGAACAATCAAACGATATGAGTTTCGCAAGGATTGTTTGTGAACCTCTTGAAAGAGGATATGGTACTACTCTTGGTAATTCACTTAGAAGGATTATGTTATCAACACTTGAAGGATATGCGATAAGTCAAGTAAAGATTGACGGAGTTCTTCATGAATTTTCAACAATAGATGGCGTAAAAGAAGATGTAACTGAAATAATAATGAATCTTAAAGATATAGCTTTTAAAAATACTGCGTTAACATATGAAGAAAAAATTGCTACACTATCATATGAAGGTGAAGGAGTGGTAAAGGCTTCTGATATAGTTATAGACTCAGAAGTAGAAATTGTTAATAAAGATTTGGTTATAGCACATTTATCTGGTAAAAATGCAAAGTTGAATATGACTATAGTTATTAAACCAGGAAGAGGCTATGTTCCGGCTGAAATTAATAAAGAACAATCAAAGGGCGCAGAGTATATTATAGTTGATTCAGTTTACGATCCAGTACAAAGAGTAAATATGAAAGTTGAAAATACTCGTGTAGGAAACCAAACAGATTTTGATAAATTAACTCTTGAAATAAAGACAGATGGTACAGTAACAGCAAAAGATGCAGTATCACTTGCAGCAAATGTTTTGTCAGAACATGCGCAATTGTTTATGAAGTTATCTGACATAAAGCAAATGCCAGTTATAAAACAAACTGTAAAAGATGAAACTGTAAAAGGAAATGAAGGAAATGATAATAAGCCAATATTAGATCTTGAATTATCAGTTCGTTCATATAATTGCTTGAAAAGAGCAGGCATCAATACAATTGGTGATTTAATCAAGATGACACCAGAACAATTAGTCAATGTAAGAAATCTTGGCAAGAAGTCTCTTGATGAAATTATGCTTAAACTTGCAGATCTTGGACATCCACTATCAGATAATGATGCAGATGAATAATTTTATAGATAAGTCTAAAAAGCACTATAAAGGAGAAAAGAAATGTCAACAGTAAGAAAATTAGGAAGAACAACAAGTCAAAGAAAGGCTATGCTCAGAAGCCTTGCCACACAAATTTTACTTCATGGTAAAATAAAAACAACTGAGACAAGAGCAAAGGAAACAAAAAAAATTGTTGAACCACTTATAGCTCTTGCCTGCAAAGAAGCAGATAATTTTGAGACAGTAACTGTGAAAGCAAAAGTTGCAAGAAAAGATAAAGATGGCAACAGAATCAAACAAGATGTTAATGGAAAGATGAAAACAGTTTACGATTTAGTTGATAAAACAATTAAAAAGGATAAACCAAGTAGACTTGCAGCACGTAGAAAGATAATGTCAGTTTTGTATAGTGCATCAGCATTAGAAGATCCAAAGAAAAAAAAGTCAAAGAAGAAAGTAGATTTGGTTGCTAAACTCTTTGATGAATATGCACCTAAGTATAAAGATAGAAAGGGTGGATATACAAGAATCGTTAAGATTGGACAAAGACTTGGCGATCAAGCAATGGAAGTATTGTTTGAATTAGTATAGTTAAGAGGTATGCATGTATAATAAGTTATTAAAATTTTTAGTGTCTTTAATTATAATTTCTATAACATTTAGTTTTACTATGTTTGCAAAATCTAGATGGGTAAAAGTTGGAGATAATTGGAGATATGAGATACATGAAGGTGGCGGAGATTATGTAACAGAAAAATGGCGAGCAATATATGATTCAAATGGAGTAACAGAAAAAATTTATTATTTTGATTATCATGGTAATATGGTTACAGGTCCCGTTATCATAAAGAATGAATTATATGTGTATGGAGAAGATGGCGCTGCAGTAACAACTGGTTTTGATATAGATGGTATTCATTTTGAAACTGCGGGTAATGGCAAAGTGCTTAATGTGCCAGCAGCTATGAAATCAAGATTTAAACAAGTTGATACAAATATAATAGGTATTACACCTGATTCTTCAAAAACTTTGTTTGATGATAATAATTTTATTACACCTACAGCAAGTTCAAATAATTAAGTAAAGATATATTTATTATTTTTAATAGCCGTCATTTTGACGGCTATTACTATAATATATGGAGAAATTATGAGTATTAAGTCGGATATAGAGATAGCTCAAAGTGTAAAAGCAAGAAAAATTAAAGAAATTGCAAGTCTTATTGACTTAAATGATGAAGACTTAGAATTATATGGTGATATAAAAGCAAAAATAAATAGCTATGACCACATAATTAATAACAATCTTAACAAAATTAAAAATACACCACTTGTATTAGTTACTGCAATTAATCCAACTCCTGCTGGAGAAGGTAAGACTACTACTACAATTGGACTTGCTGATGCTTTGAAAAAAATTGGAAAAAAAGTTATAGTTGCCCTTCGTGAGCCATCACTTGGACCCGTATTTGGTGTAAAAGGTGGAGCTTGCGGTGGTGGGTATGCACAAGTTATTCCTATGGAAGACATTAACCTTCATTTTACAGGAGACTTTCATGCTATAGGTGCAGCTAATAATTTAATTGCAGCAATGCTTGACAATCATATTTATCAGGGAAATGAATTAAATATAGATAAAGATAAAATTATATGGCATCGTGCAGTGGATATGAATGATAGAGAACTTAGGTGTATAACTGTAGGACAAGGTGGTGAAAAAGATGGAATTGAGAGAAAGGATAGTTTTGACATAACTGTTGCATCTGAGATAATGGCAGTATTCTGCCTTGCAAAAGATATAGAAGATTTAAGAATAAGACTTGGAAGAATAATTATTGCTTATACAAAGGAAGATAAGCCTGTAAGTGTAGATGATATAAAGGCGACTGGTGCTGCACTAGTACTTCTTAAGGATGCATTTAAGCCTAATCTTGTTCAAACTCTTGAAGGAACACCTACTATTATTCATGGTGGTCCATTTGCGAATATTGCACATGGTTGTAATTCAGTAGTTGCTACCAAAACTGCACTTGCGCTTTCTGATATAACTATCACAGAGGCAGGTTTTGGCGCAGACCTAGGTGCAGAAAAATTTCTTGATATAAAGTGTAGAGAAGCAAACCTAAAACCATCTTGTGTAGTTATAGTTGCTACAGTTCGTGCACTAAAACATCATGGTTATTCTTATCTTGAAAATGAAGGGAAAGATGTCAGTAAGTTTAAAATTGATGATAAGAAGTTTAATTTAAATGTTGAAAATATAGATGCATTAAAAGCAGGATTACCAAATCTTTTGCAGCATGTAAGTAACATAAAGAATGTATATAATTTGCCATGTATTGTAGCGATAAATGCATTCCCTACCGATACAAAAAATGAATTAGATATGGTAGAAGAGGAGTGTAAAAATCTTGGGGTTAATGCTATTTTATCAGAAGTGTGGGCAAAAGGTGGTGAGGGTGGAATAACTCTTGCTAAAGAAGTATTAAATCAAATTGATTTTAATAGCAAAGATAATAAATTTGAGTTTGCCTATGATTTAAATGATAGCATAGAGAAAAAATTAAATGATATAGCAACAAAGATTTATCATGCTGAGGGAGTAGAGTTTACTGAAAATGCAAAAGCACAAATGGAAGTCTTAAATAAGCTAGGTTTTAATAAGTTGCCAATTTGTGTAGCAAAAACCCAATACTCTTTTTCAGATAATCAAAAACTTTTAGGTGCACCAAAAGGTTTTAAAATAACTGTTAGAAATCTAAAAGTTTCTGCAGGGGCAGGTTTTATAGTTGCATTAACTGGAAATATAATGACTATGCCAGGACTTCCTAAAGTTCCAGCTGCAGAAAAAATTGATTTAGATTATAATGGAAAAATTATTGGCTTATTCTAAGTTTAGAAAATGAAAGCATGGCTTATTACAAATAAATATTATATTAGCGAAAGTTTTATATCTCTAAAAAAAGCAATATACAATTCAGCTAAATCTCATGGTATAGATATTGAAGAGTATAACAATATTGATATAATAAAGCTTATTTCAAAATCTGATTATGAGAAACCTAGTTTTGTATTATTCTGGGATAAAGATGTAAAACTTGCTAGTTTATTGGAAAGTGATGGAATAAAAGTTTTTAATTCATCAGAAAGTATAAGGCTTTGTGATGATAAATCGCTTACATATTTAAAATTAAGGAATATAGGTATAAAACTACCAAAAACATTTTTTTCACCATTATTATACTATCATAATATGTCTGAGTCTGATGAGATTTTAGATTTTATAATAAAAGAATTAGGCTTTCCATTTGTATTTAAAGAATGTTTTGGATCATTTGGTCAACAGGTATCATTAGTTAATAATAAAAATGAATTGATAGGAAAAATAAAGAAGGCAGATACCTGGCCATATATTATGCAAGAGTTTATTGATTCAAGTTTTGGAAAAGATTTGAGAATTTATGTGGTCGGAGATGAGTGCATAGCTTCTATGAAGAGAGAGAATAAAAGCGGAGATTTTAGAGCAAATATAGAAGTTGGAAGTTTAGGAACAGCATATGAGCCAAATGAAAAGCAGAAAGAAGTGGCATTAAAAGTTGTAAATGCTTTAGGCCTGTCATTTGGGGGTATAGATTTATTATTCGGTAAAGATGATGATCCAATATTTTGTGAAGCGAATTCAAATGCTTATTTCAATGAAATTGATAGAGTTAGCAATATTAAGGTAGAAGATCATATATTTGATCACATATTAAATATTATTAATAAGTAATCAGTGATAAATAGGTTATAGCCATATAACCTATTAAAATATAACACTTTACTTTATCACATTAAATTGATAAATTACTAAACAGTAAGGGCGGCTTATGTGAGCACTACTATATAAAGTAGGGCTAAACCAATGGCTCGATAGGAGATAATTTTGGAAAGTTTTCACAATGAGTTAACTGATAAGTTAATGGACACAATATCAAAATTAAAGACAAGAAAAGAGTGTTATGACTTTTTTGATGATGTTTGCACAATAAAAGAAGTACTAGATATGAGTAAAAGGCTTGAGGCAGCTAAACTCTTATCTGAAGGTATGAATTATAAGCAAATAATATCAAAAATTGACATAAGCTCGGCAACATTAAGTAGAGTAAGCAAGGCACTTAACTACGGTACTGGTGGATATAAAAAAGCCATCAAATAAAGATCTAATATAGGAGAAAATTATGAAAAGTTTAAAGAATGTATTATTGGCATTATTACTTGGAGCATTTTGTTTTACAATTTTTGCTTGCGGAAGTTCTGCAAATAACAAGGTAGCTGAAACAACAAAGGCAGAAGAAACAACTGCAAAAGCAACAAAGACATTTACAGTTGGATTTGACGCAGAATATCCACCTTATGGTTTTGTAGCAGATGATGGAAGTTATAAAGGTTTTGACCTTGATCTTGCTGCTGAGTTTTGTAAGAGAGCAGGTTATGAATTTAAACCACAACCAATTGATTGGGATTCTAAAGACCTTGAATTAAATCAAGGAAATATTGATTGTATATGGAATGGCTTTACTGTTACAGGTAGAGAGAATGATTATACATGGACATTCCCATATGTAGATAATTCAATAGTATTAGTAGTAAAGAGTGATTCTGGCATTGAGAAAAAAGCGGATCTCGCAGGAAAGATTGTTATGGGTCAAGCAGGTTCATCAGCAATTACAGCTTTAGAAGAAGAAGAAAATGCAGAACTTAAAAAATCATTTAAGTCACTTGAACAGTGTCCAGATTATAATAGTGGCTTTATGAATCTTGAGTCAGGAATGATAGATTGTCTTGCAGTAGATATAGGGGTAGCAAAATTTCACTTAAATTCTTCAAATGGTAAATTCAAACAACTTGATGAAAAATTATCAAGTGAGCAATATGCTATTGGATTTAAGAAAGGTAATACTTCACTTCGAGATGAAGTAGAAAAAGTTGTATCTGAAATGTGGAAAGATGGAACATTTATGAAAATTGCAGAGAATTATAAAGATTATTCACTTACAGATATGATATGCCTTGGAGAATATGTTAAATAATGAATAATATTACTGACATTATAATAAGAGTATTCAGTGGAGCAGGGGCATCAAGTATAATATTTTTTTCAACTATTATATTTTCTTTGCCCCTTGGTTTACTTATTACATTTGCAAGAATGTCTAAAATTAAAGTTATAAGTGGCTTTGCAGGTTTTTTAATATCTGTCCTTCGAGGAACTCCACTTATGCTTCAGCTATTTATGTGGTATTATGGACCTTTTTATTTATTTAGAGTTAGTTTGGGTCTTGGATGGAGATTGCCAGCTATTATAATAGGATTTTCTATAAACTATGCTGCATACTTTGCAGAAATTTTTAGAAGTGGTATAGAGGGAATACCACTTGGCCAATATGAAGCCGCATCAGTTTTAGGATATACTAATTCTCAAACATTTAGAAAAATTATATTTCCGCAGATGGTAAAAAGGGTTATACCACCGGTTACAAATGAAATCATCACTTTGGTAAAAGACACTTCACTTGCATTTGCTATAACATATACAGAGATGTTTACTGTTGCGAAACAAATAGCAGCTGCAAAAGCAACTATTATTCCACTACTTGTTGCAGGAGTTTTTTACTATATATTTAATTATATTGTAGCATTTGTAATGGGAAGAATTGAAAAAAGTTTTGATTATTATAAATAATGCCGCTCGCATAGCTCGCGTATACGTATGGACGAGTTTTACGAGCCCGAAAGATTATGAGTTTATTTGAAATAAAAAATTGTAAAAAAAATTTTGACGGTGTGCCTGTTATTAAAGATATAAGTTTCAAAGTAGATGAAGGCGAAGTAGTTGCCATCATTGGTTCAAGTGGTAGCGGGAAAACAACCCTCCTTAGAATTTGCACATTCCTTGAATATATGAATGATGGAGAAATGACATATCTTGATACTAAAGTTGTAAGTTCAAAGAATAATTGTGCAAAATATATTGGACAAAAGCAATTAAGCGTTGATGCACTTAATAAAAACAAAGAATTAATTAAAATTAAAAATTATTTTGGTCTTGTTTTTCAAAACTTTAATTTGTTTCCACATTGGACTGTATTGAAAAATGTTATTGATGCACCTATCTCAGTAGAGAGAAAAAATAAAGATGAAGTTGTTGAAAAAGCAATGATGTATCTAAAAAAAATGGGTATAGAACATAAAGCAAATAGTTATCCTTGTGAATTATCTGGTGGACAACAACAAAGAGTTGCTATTGCAAGGGCACTTTGTATGGAGCCAAAAATTATTTATTTTGATGAACCTACTTCTGCGCTTGATCCAGAACTTACAAGAGAAGTATTGAAAGTTATAAAAGAATTGGCGAATGAAAAGAGGACAATGGTTATAGTAACACATGAGATGAGTTTTGCGAGAGATGTAGCAGATAGAGTAATATTTGTAGATGATGGTGTAATTGTAGAAGAAGGAAATGCAAAAGAAGTCATAACAAATCCAAAAATGGAAAGAACCAAAAAATTTTTACAAAAATATGAGGAATAAGCATAAAAAAAGAACTGCCAATAGCAGCTCTTTTTCTTGATTAGCAAACAGTAACGTTTGTAGCTTGAGGGCCTTTATCGCCATTTGTAACTTCAAACTCTACAGCTTGACCTTCTTCAAGGTTTTTATAGCCCTCCATGTTTATTCCTGAATAATGTACGAATACATCCTTTCCAGATTCATCATTGATAAAGCCATAACCCTTTTGTTTGTTAAACCACTTAACTGTACCTTTCATCGTTCCTCCAATTATACAAAACAAAGACTTATATATAATTTATCATAAAAATTAGAATATGTCAAATAAAATATTTGAAAACAAGGGCTTTTTTAAGGGAAATATTAAGAGTCAGTTATATGCTACCATACTTCTCAGTATATCGCTTATATTATCATATATTGAGAATTTATTCCCATTTAGTGTTGGTGGCTTAGGAGTAAGGATAGGACTAGCAAACCTAGTTACTATAATTGCTTTAAAAACACTCAGTATCAGGGCGAGTTTTATTATAAATGTATTAAGAATAGGTATAATAGGCATTTTATTCGCGAATTCTGTAAGGATTATGCTATCTATATCTGGATTTATATTGAGTTTTTTGCTTATGCTTATAATGCTTAAAAAACTTCAATTTTCTATAGTTACAACGAGTATTTTTGGAGGGGTAGCTCATAATATAGCTCAAATATTATGTTTGTCTATATTGCTTAAAAATGTAAATATTTTTGTTTTAATGCCTTTTTATATTATTATTGGTATAATAACGGGTGCAGTGATAGGAATTTTAAGTGATATTATTTATAAAAAAATAATATTATTACATTTGAATAAAGTATGATAATGTGATAAAATATAAAGATGTATTGACTAATAATTTATAAGGAGAAAAATTATGAAGGTTTTAAAAAGTATTTTTAGTTTATTATTAAGTTTGGTAATAATTATTGGATTGGTGTCTTGTGGTGGAAATAATACTGCAAGTAACAATGCGGCTGCTGAAAATGTAGGCACTGAAGCAGCAGAAACAACAAAACCAGTAAATCCAAATAGACCAAATCCAGTAGAAAATATGAAAAAGACTTATAAGATTGGAATATTACAATTAGTTCAACATACTGCACTTGATGCATCATATCAAGGATTTGTTGATTACTTAAATGAAAAAGGAATTAAGTTTACTGAGGATTACCAAAATGCATCTGGTGAGCAATCAGCTTGTGAAACTATTGCTGAAAAATTTGCAAATGATGGATTAGATTTATGCTATGCAATAGCAACTCCAGCAGCACAAAGTGCAGTTGCTCATCTAGAAAACGTTCCTATAGTTGCATCTGCAGTAACTGACCCAGCAGGTTCAGGACTTTGCAAATCAAATGAGAATCCTCAAGGTACACTTACAGCAGCATCAGATTTAACTCCAGTAGATGCACAATTTGATTTGTTAGTTGAATTACTTCCAAATGCAAAAAATGTAGGTATACTTTATTGTTCAGCTGAAGCTAATTCAAAGATTCAATCAGATATGGCTATAGAAGCAGCGAAGAAAAGAAATTTAAATGCTACTGAATATACAGTAGTAAATTCAAATGATATTCAAACAGTTGTTGAGTCAATGATTGGTAAGGTTGATGTAATTTATGTTCCAACTGATAATACTTTATCAGCAGGATTTGATACAGTAGCAACTATTTGCAATGAAAATAAAATCCCAACTATAGTTGGAGAAGAAGGAATGGTTGACAAGGGTGGATTTGCAACATATGGAATTAATTATTACAGCCTTGGAAAACTTGCAGGACAAATGGCAGAAGAAATATTAATTAATAGAATTAAACCTGGTGATATGCCAGTTAGATATCTTGATTCAAATTCTTGCACAAGAAAAATAAATGAAGAAACTGCAAAATTATTAGGAATAGAGGTTAAGTAATGAACATAGGCTCTTTACTTGGAGCAATTGGACAAGGTTTTATATGGGGGATAATGACCCTCGGTGTTTATATTACATATAAAATATTAAATGTTTCAGATTTGACTGTTGATGGTAGTTTCGCTACAGGTGGAGCAATATTTGCTGTCACAGCATTATCTGGAATACATCCTACAATTTGTTTATTGATTGCAATGTTTGTTGGAGGGTTGTGCGGTTTGGTCACAGGTATTCTCCATACAAAATTTAAGATTCCAGCAATACTGGCAGGTATTTTAACTCAACTTGGTTTATATTCAGTTAATTTGAGAATACTTGGGGATAAGGCAAATGTTAGTGTAGCTCAAGTTAGTACTAATATAACTTTTTTAGCAAATGTTTTAAATATACCTCATACAAGAGCTGGAATGTTACTTGGTATAATTATTTCTATAATGTGCATTTTGATACTATATTATTTACTTGGAACTGAATTTGGAGCAAGCATAAGAGCAACGGGAAATAATGAAAAAATGATTAGAGCACTTGGTGTAAATACCGATAGCATTAAACTTTTTGGTATTATCTTATCAAATATGCTTATTGGTTTATCAGGTGCCTTACTAGTTCAAATGAATAAATATGCTGATGTGGGTATGGGAAAAGGTGCTATAGTGTATGGACTTGCATCTATAGTCATAGGTGAAGTATTTTTTAGAAAGTTTTCAAACTTTGGTATTAAACTTATGTCAAGTGTATTTGGATGTATAGTATTTTTTATAATAAGAGCATTTGTTATAAGCCTTGGACTTAAAGCTAATGATATGCAATTGCTATCTGCGACTATAGTAGTTATAGCACTTGCAATGCCTATATTTAAAGAGAATTTAAATGTTAGAAAAGTAGGAAAACTTAACAGTTTGAATGAGATGAAACAAGTATCTTCTTCTGACGAGATTACAAAAGAAAAAATAGAAAAAAGAGATGTGACAGAAGTCGGAGGTGGAGAAAATGCTTAAACTTAGAAATATTTATAAAACATTTAATTCTGGTACTATTAATGAAAAACGTGCTCTTGATGATATAAATTTAGTTTTAAATGATGGAGATTTTGTAACTGTAATAGGTGGAAATGGTGCTGGTAAGTCAACACTGCAAAATGTAATATCAGGAACTATTATGCCAGATTTTGGAACAGTTGAAATTAATGGCATAAATATAACAAAGTATCCAGAGCATAAAAGAGCTAAATATATAGGAAGAGTTTTCCAAGATCCGATGCTTGGAACTGCTTCTGATATGTGGATAGAAGAGAATCTAGCACTTGCTATTAAAAGAGGCGAAAAGAGAAGTGCATTTAAATGGATGATAGATAATAAAAATAGTTCGTTCTTTAAAGAGCAAGTAGCTAAGCTTGGTCTTGGTCTTGAAAATAGAATGAAGACAAAAGTAAAACTCTTATCTGGTGGACAAAGACAAGCACTCACACTTCTTATGTCAACACTTAAAAAACCAGATTTGCTTATGCTTGATGAGCATACTGCAGCACTTGATCCTAAGACAGCAAATCTTGTATTAACTCTTACTGATGAAATTATAAAAAATTCAAATATAACAACTATTATGATAACACATAATATGAGAGATGCACTAAATTATGGCAATCGTCTTATAATGATGGATCAAGGTAAAATAATATTTGATGTTAAAGGTGAAGATAAAAAGAAACTTACAGTTGAAGACCTACTTAAAAAGTTTAATCAGACAAAAGATGCACCATCAGATGCTATGATACTTGGATAATATTGTAGGGGCGGATTTCATCTTCTCATGTAAGGGCGAGCTATGCGAGCCCTTTTTAATTTATAAATTCTATAGATTCAAGTGTAAGTCCTTTGGCAGGCAAAGTAAACCCAGCATACTTTCTATCTTTTTTATCCATTATTTCTTTTATGTAATCGGGCTCCCACATACTCATTCCAATTTTAAGTAGGGTGCCGCAAATAATTCTAACCATATGATATAAAAAGCCACTTCCGACAATTTTTATTGATATCATATCATCATATTTATCTATATCAATTGAATAAATCTCTCTTGTGGTCAATTTATCATCACTTATGTTTTGTTCATTTGCGAGTTGTAAAATCTGAGACTCTGGATTTATGAAACTTTTAAAATTATGTTCGCCTATAAGATACTTAGAAGCATCTTTCATTTTATCAATATTAATATCATAATAGACATGATGAGCAAAATGTTCTTTAAGAGGGTTTCTAATTTTTAAATTATGGATTCTATATATATATGTCTTTTTTGTTTTGACTTTTCTCGGGTGAAAATCAAGTGCTACTTCTTTTGATTCAAGTATTGCTATGTCGTCTGGTAAAAGATTATTTAGTGCATAAGAATATTTATCTGACCTTATGTCAGAGTTTGTATCAAATACTGCTATATTGCCATTTGAATGGACGCCACTATCAGTCCGACTAGTTCCTATTATAGATATTTTTTCACCTGTTAGTTTTGATAATTTTTCATTTAAAATATCTTCTATACCTTTTTCTTTACCACCAGTTTGCCAGCCATTGTAGTTAGTGCCATCATATGCAATTTTTATCATTATTCTTTTCATATATATACTATTATATCATTTTATTATTATTTATGCTATAATTATCAACGATGAAAAAGAATAGTTTAAAAGGAATAATATATTTGTTAATAACTGCTATTATATGGGGCGGTTCTTTTATTTCTCAACTTTTTGGTGGTGTTACAATTGGGTCATTTGCATTTAGTGGTTATAGAGGAATTTTTGGGTGTATTACTATTGGAATATTAATCTTGTATAATAACATTAAAAAGTATAAAACATTTACATTTTTTATGAAAGATGAAGATGTGAAAGACACTATTTTAGGCTCATGCTGGTGTGGGGTTGTTTTATTCTCAGCTCTTATTACTCAGCAAATAGGTGTTGAGATTACTGACACAGCAAAGTCGGGTATTATTGCATCAACAGAAGTGATAATGGTGCCTATTATGATGTTTTTATTTTTTAAAAGAAAAATTAGACCTATAACATGGTTATTTATACTGACTACTATGTTTGGAATTATGATGCTGAGTATGAATTCATTATCTGGAATTAATGCTGGTGATGTATGGGTATTTATATCTACTATATTATATTCATTTTCTATTATACAAGTTCCAAAATATATCAATCATATTGATTTGCTTAAGTTTTCATTTTTTAGATTCTTTATGGTAATGATTTTGGGATTTGCATTATCGTTTATATTTAAAGAAGATGGTCTCAATGCTTTAAAATTTAAAGAAGCTTTGCCAAGTATACTATACTCAGGAATACTTGCATCTGGTGTTGCATATACCTTACAAGTTATAGGTCAAAAAGATTGTGAACCTGTAGTAGCAACCTTACTCATGAGTCTTGAAGGTGTATTTGCAGCCGTCTTTGGTTGGATAATACTTGGTCAATCACTTAATTCTATACAAATACTTGGAATAGCCATTTCATTCATATCAATAATATTCGTACAAATCACCGACAATCAGGTGTAGCCCTTTTTTTGATTTAAATTTGGGGACGGGGTATATTATTTGAAAATTAGGGACACCCTTGGGCGAGCTATGCGAGCCCTTATTTTTTTGCAATTTTAAGAGGGCATTTACCCCCTATCATTTCCACATATACCCTTTTAGTGCTGGGGAGACCCCCTAAACCAAAGGGGGTGAGCGTACGGGCGAGCTATGCGAGCCCCTGTAAGCGCGAGTTATACGAGCGCAAGGTCGTAGAAATATTACAAAGATGAATAAAGGATTAAGTTTGATTAAGAGAGTGTTGGCACTTTTTTTAGTGCTCCTTTTAAGTATAGAGAATTTTGCAGCCGTGGTTTCTGATAATGATGGTTCGGCATTCATAACAAAGGCGGAGTTTGATAGTTTGAAAAATAGTTTTCAATCTCAAATTGATCAGTATAACACGAGCATAGATAGTAAAATAGATGGAGCGATAGCGGCTTACCTTGCGGGCATTAGGTTAACAAATAAACAATTATTGATCAATAAATATAATGGTATTGAATTGATGACCGGTCAAAAATTAAAAGATTTAAAGTGGACTAATTCTACTACATTTACTGTTAATCAGTGTGATAGAGAGAGCGGAAATTATGATTATCAAAGAATATGGCAGAAGGGTGAGCTCTACCTTATGAGTGCAAGGAGAGCTGAAGGGGCCACTGCATCTGCTGGTGTGAAGGGTAAACTATCATTTTATGATTATACTGCTTCTGATGTCTCTGAAAGAAGGATAGAGCTTGATAGAAATAATCGTATAATTGCATGGGGTAATTACAATGTAGGTTTTCAATTATTTAATGCACAGGGTTTCGCTTATAATAAATATGGAAGGGATATGACGGTGTGGATTCCCGTTAGTTTTAACACCTTTCGTGGTACTGTGCGCCGTCCGTGGATGTGGAAAGTAAATAATGACCATAACTGTGAACCTGGAGTAACTATACAAGAGACATCTGGTGCTAAATGTGATGAAACATTGCCTCAAGATGCTAGTAGTTTTGTGATGTCTGACATGGTAATTGCACCTTTATCATCAACAAAAGAAGCTTTTCTTCCTCCTCAACCACTTGTTGGAGATACATCAAGTTGGACACAGGCCTCAGGGACCTCTAGAAGTTATGGTGAGAAAGTAATATATTATAGGGCACAAGATTATATAAATTCAACGGATCTTTATAATACTTATCATGTAACATTGGACAACTCGCAGTCTGAAGACACCCCGCTTGTATTTAATAATAACGGACCTCGTTTATTTATGGATTTAGAAGCTCGTTGGTTTCGTATAAAGAACTTTAATGAAGTTGGGTTTAAAGCAATTTATGATAGCTGGCTTCTTGATTGTCCAATAAAATGTGGTATGCCGATGACTGATAAGCGAACATTTAAAAAAGAAGAAAGTGTAGTTGTAAATGTTGAAAGTGCAGAGTCAAATGGTTATCTAATTCCTTATGTGGCTGAAAATCCAAGTGATAGTTGGAATGATGCTAAATCAGATTATAGAATTGACAAATATAAAATAACGGCAGGAGAAAAAAAGAATATAAAAATTGATATAGACAGCGCTGGTGATAAAATTGTTTTTATTGTATGGCTACCTGATACTCCTTGCGTATTACCGACAATGGAAATTTATCATCAGTCTGAATAGTAAAATAAAATCAATGGTAATTATTATTGCATAATAGTAACACCCTTGTAAACAGGCGATTACTCGCCTGTTTTTATTTTTTATTAGAGATATTTATTTGGAAAAATCCGTTGATTTATTTGAAATTTGTATTGCATTTTGTAATACAATATGCTACAATGATTTTGTGAAATGTACATGGAATAAAGCAAAGAATGAAACAAATATTAAAAAACATGGCATAAGTTTTGAACTAGCATCAAAAGTATTTTTTGATGAATCAAGAATTGAATGGTATGATGAAGAACATTCAATTAATGAAGATAGATATATAACTATTGGCATAGTAGGTGAAGTGATTTTTGTAGTATATACAGAAAGAGATGAAAAAATAAGATTAATTTCAGCTAGATTAGCAAACAAAGATGAAAAGGAAGCATATTATGAAAATAAAAAAAGGAAAAAATAATTTCGAATTAACTAAAGAAGATTTAAACCAGTTAGAATCGGCAAAAAAAATGCCTATAATTTATGATGAGGATTCGCCGAAGCTAACTAAAAAAATGCTAAAAGAGTTCAAGCATTATTCACAAGTAAAACATGATAATAGAATAAAAGAAACAATGTCGTTAAGAGTTTCTAAATCAACTAAAGAAAAATTAGTAGCACTTGGTAAAGGATATACAAGCATTGTAAATAGATTGATAGAGTATGCACTTGAAAATCCAAGTGTGTTGCAGAAGTGCTTATAATAATTATCAAAATCTGATTTAAAAGAAATTTTGTTGAAAAATCTAGTAATTACTAACTATTTTATTAAAGTTAAGAAATTTGGGTACACCCTTGGGCTCGCGTAGCTCGCCCTTACAAATCTGGGTGTACCTTTTGATAAGGCTTTCAAAAGCCTTATTTTTTTTGCAATTTTAAGAGGGTATTCACCCCCTATGATTTTCATATATACCCTTTTAGTGCTGGGGAGACCCCCTAAACCAAAGGGGGTGAGTGTATGGTCGTACCACAACTTAATGTTGAAAGGTAAAAATGAAAGAAAAATGTTTAAAAAGGCACTTTGCCTTTCTTTTGCATTATTAATATGTATAAATACTTTTGCGGCTGTGGTAAGTGACAATGATGGTTCTGCATTTATAACAAAGGCGGAGTTTGATTCGCTAAAAAATAATTTTCAATCTCAAATTGACCAATATAATACAAGCATAGATAGTAAAATCGATGGTGCTATAGCTGCATATCTTGCAGGTATTAGAGTAACTACTACAGAAACATACGAGGTGCCAATTGCTAATTATCAAGATATGATGTGGGTTAATGATTTATTACTAAGGGATGCACAACGAAATTGGAATGCAGGTGCTACAACGACTTACACTTAGTCGGGCTGGGATTGGAGGAGAGTTGCTTGGAATAATGTGAGAAACATTAGATCAGGTGGTATAGACCTTACTTCTACATGGCTTTCAGCTGGTAATAGACGTCAGGCAACATGGTTATTACATATAGATCCAGATGTTGCAAGTAATACAAAATTTGGCACAAGTGATTTTTTCAGTAATAGAATAAATCAGCTGTCGGTTCCTGTACTTCTTCTGGACTTACCACTCATAAATGGTTATAACGTGTTAAAAGATGGGCAGAATAAACTTTTTGCAGAA